>MRWG01000043.1_pt1 | contig 271815 bp, 255 predicted proteins | sample 1013341 | NCBI WGS metagenome assembly MRWG01 (sample SAMN06117577, study PRJNA244670) | biofilm metagenome | biome: Water; feature: Cathode Biofilm; material: Biofilm; isolation source: microbial consortium enriched at the cathode of a solar microbial fuel cell | place: USA: District of Columbia... | reverse complement strand
TCAAATTCGATCCAAAATCAGAAAACCCAGTTTAACTTTTTTGACGCCGAAAGTCCATTAAAGCACTGAAAAATATGGCTTAATCACACTAGAGAAAACTGGGGAATATTTCGGAAAAGATGGCGTCCTGAAACTGTCACGCCGGAGGTCGCGGGTTCGAGTCCCGTCACTCGCGCCATAAAATCAACTGCTTAGACCGGCGACCGGATCCGGCTCGATATGTTCCTAATTTGACCGTTCCGCCTGTTCGCTTGGCGTTATTGCGTGGCAAATATCAATCAAAATTAACCATTTTTTCCGATACTCCGGCTTTGCCGGAATAGATCGTGAAAAACTTAGAAGAAACCACTGTGGTTGATGGCGCCGACGGGATTGATGTCTCGCCGGTCCTTGGACGGATGCTCCTTCGCAATATGGCGTCTTCAATGCCCGTCAGTCTCGCCAATGCCGGCGTCGCGGCCATTTTGTTGCTCGCCGCCATCGACTGGCCGCTGTTGGCGGGTTGGTTCGTAGCGATGGCGGTGCTCGCCCTGGGGCGACGCGTTTTTTGCCGGTTCCTGCTTAAGGAAAATATCGACACGACGCGCCGCCATATAATGTGGCTGACGGGAGCTTCGGCCGCGGCGGGCGCAGGATGGGGAGTGCTGCCTTTTTTGGTCGGTCCAGATGCTCCGGCGATCAGTCTTCACATTATAGTCTTTATGATTGCCGGCATGACGGCGGGTGCGGCGCTGTCCTTCGCGTCGCATGTAAACATTACGCGAGCAATCAATGCTCCTGCATTATTGTTGCTTGGAACATGTTACGTTTTGAGTGGCGGTTTTGAAAATTTCACCATGGTGCTTGTGCTGGCGTTCTATTTCGCAGCGACTGACATGTTTGCACGCCGGGCCAGAAGAAACCTGGTAGCGACCCTCAAAAACAGAGAACATGCTGAACGTCAGCGCTGTCAAATCGCCCATCAGAAAACGGCGCTTAACGCGCTTGCTGAAAATTATAAGCGTGCGGCGGAACGCGCAGGGACTGCAGAGTCGGGGCTAATCCAGAAGAGCGCTGAACTTGCGCTGATCTTCGACAATGTGCCGGTTCGGATTTGGTGCAAGGACGATAACAATAAAATCTTGCGTCTAAATCGAGCCGCTGCGAAGTCCATGGGGCTTGCGGTGGAAAAGGCCACCGGCGCCAATACCTATGACCTCTTTCCTGATATGGCGAAGAAGTACCATGACGATGACCTCAGCGTTATCCAAAGCGGCGAACCCAAACTCGGCATCGTTGAAGAGTATACGCCGGCGAATGGCGAAAAAGGCTGGGTGCGCACCGACAAAGTACCGTACACGGATCCTGAAACGGGAAGACGCCTGATCTTTGTTGCAGCGACGGATATTAGCGAATTGCATAAAGCCCAAAAGGAGCTGCAGCACGCCAATGAAGAACTTGCCCAGTTTGCCCGGATCGCTTCTCACGATCTGCAGGAGCCATTAAAAAAGCTGGCAATTCATGGCGCAAGTTTGAAAAAATTGTCAAACGACACGATGCCTGAATCGGCCCGCGGCGAGGTTAACCAGGTCCTGGAAACGGCGGAGCGCATGCGTGCGCTCGTCAATGACGTTTTGAATCTCGCGCGGATGCCGTCAACCCGCCTAGAACTTCAAGCAGTCGCCCCGTCGGAATGCATAGACGTTGCGAACCACACTCTCGGATTTGCCGGGCGAGCTGGGCTTGAATTTATTGCGCATACTCTTCCCGAAGTGATGGCCGATCCTTCGTTGCTGACGAGAATTTACCAAAACCTGATCTCGAATGCAGCAAAGTTTTCAAGCGAGAACCATCTGGCGCAAATTGAATTCACGGCGGAAACAAAAGGCGACAGCGTTATCCTTGGCGTCAAAGATAACGGTGTCGGGCTTGATCCAGCCTATGCTGAACGAATATTCGAGCCCCTCGTGCGCGTGCACGATCGCCATCAATATGAAGGCACAGGCATAGGACTTGCTATTTGCAAGAAGGGCGTTGAGCGAATGGGCGGCCGGATTTGGGTTGAAACATCTCCGGGACAAGGCGCTCACTTTCGGTTTCAGCTTGCCCAGGCGCGAAAGACTCAAGCGGCGGCATAAACCTAACTGAAGTCGGCTTGTGTGCGCGTTGACCAACAAAGGCCGCAACGTTTTCAACGTGATACCGAAGTAGAACGGGTTCGTTGCGCTGCGGGCGCCCCCGCCCCGTTAGGACAACATCGGTGCTTATCATGCGCGGGAATTCAAGTATTTCCTGACTTTCATGTTGAAGGCGTTGCAGCGCGCCGGAATCAGCGCGAGAATGCGACGGAGGGAATTAGGAATTTGCGATGATGAGATGGATCGTCACGGCGGGGCTCGCGGTGTTGCTCGGCGCGTGCGGCGCTGAAAGCGGCGCGCCTGCCGCAGAGCAAACCGGCTCCGGCGCCCACGTCAGCCTGAAGCCCAATCTCAAGCGCAACATCGATCCAGCGCGCGGGCGGGATATCTTTGTGGAAAAAGGTTGTGTCCTTTGTCATTCGGCGAACGGGGTCGGCGGCAAGGCTGCGCCCGCGCTCGATGCGGAAGTGGGCGCGCCGCCGGCGGACCCGCTCGATTTTGCGGCGCGGATGTGGCGCGGCGCGCCGGCCATGATCGAGCTACAGTCGGTTGAGCTTGGTTATACGATCTATCTCACCGCCGACGAGATCGCCCATCTCGCAGCGTTTGCTGCAGACCGTGAAGCGCAACGCCAGCTCACGCCGGATACATTGCCGGAAAACATCCGTAACGGCCTTCTCGACCAGCGTTTCTGGGAGATGGAGGACTGGGACGATTATCTCGCTCGCGGCCGGGAAGGGGAAATGCAGCCTGAAGTTCCTGAAGAAGCCCCTATCGACAGAAACTAGACCGTCTGTTGCGCTTTACCGAATAAGCGGGCGGCAGCCGTGCGAGCGTTGATATTCCTATTCGGAAGACTTTGATGTAATGTCCTTCAATCCGACAGCCAGTGCGGGCGAACGCTATCGGGAGAGGGGCGCGATGCAAAATCATCATCAAACGAATCTTGGGAGACTGGGGCTTTCGCTACTTTGCGCCATCGGTCTTGCAGGCTGCGGCGTTCAACACGACGAGACGGCGACGCGTGGAAGTTTCACCGAAATTTCGATGCCGCCATTAACATCGGACCGCGCCAGCACTGGCGGCGTGTCATTTGCGGACATCGACGGCGACGGCGACGCAGATATTATCGTCACGAACGGCTACGACGTTTCGTCTGGCGAGCCGGCGCCGCAGGACAACAGATTCTATGAAAACCGCGACGGAACATTTGTCGCCATGGATTTGCCGGGCCTGAACGAGATTGATGGTTTCAGTTCGGGCAGCGCCTGGGCCGATTACGATAATGACGGCGACATTGACGGGTTTATTGTTAACCAGCGCGATCAGCGCAATTTTTTCATGGCGCAGGCCGCTGGTGAAGACGGGGCCAGGCGTTTCGTATCAATGGAAACGCCGCCGCTGACGACGGATGCAGGCTGGTCCTATTCCGTCGCCGCTGCAGATGCGGACAATGACGGATTTATCGACGTCTATGTCTCGAACGGCGGCCTCGGCCACACAGGTGTGAACTATCTTTATCGCAACGAAGGCGGCGCGCGTTTTGTTAAGATCGACGATCAGGCCCCGGCGATGGACGATCAGCCGACCGGCGGCGCCTCATGGGCGGATTACGACAATGACGGCGATCAGGATCTGTTCGTCGCCAATCGCGCGCCTAATGATCCGGCGCTAAACCGGCTCACGCTTTATCGCAATGACGGCGATTTTACTTTCACGCGTGTCGATGAAGAAGTGTTTTCTAAAGACCCGATTTTCCCGATCATGTCCGTAGCGGTGGGAGACGTCGACAATGACGGCGATCTCGACCTTTACGCCGGTACGCTCGCCGGCTTGGCGAACGCGCTCTATGAAAATCTCGGAGATGGCGCTTTTGCGGTGAAGGATGGCGGCGCTGCGACGCGCGAGCCCGGTTTAACCTATGCGGTGAGTTTCGGCGATCTCGATAATGATGGCGATCTCGACATAGTGGCGGCGAACTGGGGCGCGGCGAGCCACATTTATCTGAACGACGGAACCGGAAAGTTTGTTCGCCCCGCGCCCGAATATTACGAGCCATCCGTGCATTACGCTTCGTCCGTCGCCATTGCGGACACAGACCTCGACGGCGATCTCGATATCCTGATTGGCAACTGGCCAAACACGCCGGGCGAAGGCCTTGAGGAAAACACGCTGGTCGAAAATGGCTACGCTCGCGGGGACTGGTTAAAAGTTTCGCTGGAGGGGACAGCGTCCAACCGTTCCGCCGTCGGCGCGCGGCTTGAGTTGCGCTACCGGCAAGGCGGTGAGGACAAAATGCAGATCCGGGAAATCGCCACTCATTCCGGCTGGCGCAGCCAGAGCGATCTCGTTCAGCATTTCGGGCTGGGCGAGGGTGCAAGCGGGCTTGAACTGACGATCCGCTGGCCATCCGGCGCTGTGGAGACTGCGGCGCTCGAAGCTCAAAACCGGCTGATCAAGGCGCGCGAGGGCGAATTCGCCGACGCTGCGAAGTAATCAAGAGCGGCGAGCCGCCCGCAACCCCGCGTGAAAACTGCGATTTTCAGCCTCACCGGCCCGAAATCGCGTTGCGTTTAGCGGCGCAGCTTTCTAGGTTCCGGCCAGCATTGAATAGGGGGCTTAGCGCCTCCGGTCCTTTCCAAAGGAGCACCGCCTCATGGCGACGCCTGACTTTCTGCTCGACTGGCTGCCGATCCTCGTTTTCTTCGGGATCGCCACGGCGCTGGCCATCGGTTTTCTGGTGGCCCCGGCGATCATCGCGCCGAACGAGCCGGACACCGAGAAAAACTCGACCTATGAATGCGGGTTCAACGCCTTTGACGACGCGCGGATGAAGTTCGACGTGCAGTTCTACATTGTCGCGATCCTGTTCATCATCGTCGATCTCGACGTGGCGTTCCTGTTCCCCTGGGCGGTGGCGCTGTTCAATCCGGAACTCGGCATGGACCGCGACTTCCAGATTTTCGCCTTCTGGTCGATGTTCGTGTTTCTCGCCGTGTTCGCCGTGGGCTTTCTTTATGAGTGGAAGAAAGGAGCGCTGGAATGGCGCTAGACGAAACAAAACTTCCCTACGGAACCGCTGCGCGCGCGGGCGCGCCGGGCTATAACCCGAGCGCAAAAGACCCGTTTTTCGGCGAGCTTTCCGACCAGCTCGCAGACCGGGGATTTTTCACCGCGCCGGCCGACGCGCTGATCAACTGGGCGCGCACCGGCTCGCTCATGTGGATGACCTTCGGGCTCGCCTGTTGCGCCGTTGAGATGATGCAGGCGTCAATGCCGCGCTACGACCTTGAGCGCTTCGGCTTCGCCCCACGCGCATCCCCGCGCCAGTCGGACGTGATGATCGTTGCGGGCACGCTCACCAACAAGATGGCGCCGGCGCTGCGCAAGGTTTACGACCAGATGCCGAACCCGCGTTACGTCATCTCCATGGGCTCCTGCGCTAATGGCGGCGGCTATTATCATTATTCCTATGCGGTGGTGCGCGGCTGCGACCGCATCGTGCCGGTGGACATCTATGTGCCGGGCTGTCCGCCGACGGCCGAAGCGCTGGTTTATGGCGTGCTGCAGTTGCAGAAGAAGATCAGGCGTGAAGGCTCGATTATTCGGTAGGAATTATGTCCGAAGAACTCAAAGAACTGGGCGAACACATCGCCGCGAAGGCTCGATTGTGAGGTAAGCGATAAACATGAGATCCCATCAACCTATATTGTTGGCATTTCTTGTCAGTGCGTTCTCAATCGGGCTGGTGGTGAAAGCACAACCAAATCCGGACGATTTTCAGGTTGATAAAGATGCTCTCGAATTAAGAAGCACGAATATCTCCTGTTTTGCAGACGGTGTTTTGGTGCACTGGCCGCCAATAGGCTATCCAAAAGTTTGTTTGGACGGCGCGTCTAACCAAGAGTCTGTCGTCGTTCGTTGGGATTTGGCAGTTGATGGCGGCGCTCCCGAAAACATTGTCGTCCTTAAAAGCTCCAATGCTTGCTTTAATAGCGCGGTCGTCGAAGGCCTTAAGAAGAGAAAGTATCCGCCAACTCGTGATTGCCAGAAGGGCGCCAAAATTAGAGATTTGACGGATGTTTTCGTCTTTGAAAGAGCCAACTAATGACCGAAGAACTGAAAGAGCTGGGCGAACACATGGCCGCGAAGGCTCGATTGTGAGGTAAGGGCGTTAACGTGGGTATAGCAAAATTAATTTTAGCCCTAATATTGCTTGCAGGCGGATCTGCAACACTTTTGTTGGCGCCCGTGCATGTACTAGACGTCGTTTCCGAAAATGACCCCGACCTTACGGCAGGAATGATAAAGTATCTGATGGTCATTGTTCCAACCGCATTGGCCTTGGTTATTCTTTCGACGTGGTCAATTCGGGGCTTTTTTATTTCGAGAAAGCTGAAGCACACGCGAGATTTGTATGTCCGAAGAACTGAAAGAACTGGGCGATGACATCGCCGCGAAGGCTCGATTGTGAGGTAAGCGATGGGAAGAGAAAATGTTCTCCGACATTTTGAGGAGAAACGATTTCGCTTTTACGCGTCAGAAATAGACATACCCATATCCATTGCGTGTTTCTTTGTTGCTTTTTGGATCGCGGACGTTTTTTTCTCTGATGTAGACTCGTGGAAACAATACCTTGTTGTCGCGCTTGTCTATGCAGAGTCTATGCGCGTAGCCTTATGGCTTAGAAAACGCTTTTTCGGAAAGTACTTTAACGAGAACTCATGACTGAAGAACTGAAAGAACTGGGCGAACACATCGCTGCATCGATCGACGCCGACATACATTCATGGCGGGTTGAGTATGGCGAGCTGACCGTTGAGGCGCGCGCCGACCGCATCGCGCAGGTGCTGACCTTTTTGCGCGACGACCCGCTGGCGCGGTTCCTGGTGCTGATTGATCTCACCGCCGTCGATTATCCCGGCCGGTCGAAGCGGTTCGACGTCGTCTATCATTTGCTTTCCATGCACAACAATGTCCGCATCCGCGTGAAGGCGCAGGTGGCGGAAGATGAATCGATCCCGACCATCACCGGCGTTTATCCTTGCGCCGACTGGTTCGAGCGCGAGGCGTTCGACATGTATGGCGTCACCTTCGCCGGCCACCCGGACCTTCGCCGCATTCTCACAGATTACGGCTTTGAGGGCTTCCCCTTGCGCAAGGACTTCCCGCTCACCGGGCATGTGGAGGTGCGTTACGACGACGAACAAAAACGCGTCGTTTATGAACCGGTGAAGCTGGTGCAGGAATACCGCAATTTCGATTACCTCTCTCCGTGGGAGGGCGCGCAATATGTGCTGCCGGGTGACGAAAAGGCCGATGAGAAAGGCGCGTGAGCATGACTGAAAAAACCGGACGGTGCCTGTGCGGCTCGGTGAAATTCAAAGCCACGCCGAAAAAGGCGGAAGTGGGCGTCTGCCATTGCTCCATGTGCCGCAAGAGTTCGGCGGGGCCCTTCTTCGCCATTGATTGCGGCGACAGCCTCGTCTTTGACGATGAAACGACGCTTGGCGTTTACGGATCGTCCGAATGGGCCGAGCGCGGCTTTTGCAATCAGTGCGGCTCGACGATTTTCTGGCGACTGAAAGACGGCTCGGCGAACATTCTCGCCATCGACTTGTTTGACGACCCCGGCGAACTCAAGCTCGACCACGAAGTCTTTATCGATGAAAAGCCGGATTATTATTCGTTTGCGGAAAAAACCCATCAACTGACCGGTAAGCAGGTGTTCGATATGTTCGCCGCATCACAGGAAAGCAAATAATGGCTGACGGACACGTAGCGCCGGAAGATTCCACATCGGACGCATCCTCCGAGCGGCAGTTCACGATCAATTTCGGGCCGCAGCACCCGGCGGCGCACGGCGTGTTGCGGCTGGTGCTTGAGCTTGATGGGGAGATTGTCGAACGCGTCGATCCGCATATTGGCCTCTTACACCGCGGCACCGAAAAGCTGATCGAGCACAAGACGTACTTACAGGCGATCCCGTATTTCGACCGGCTCGACTATGTGGCGCCGATGAATCAGGAGCATGCGTTCTGCCTTGCGGCGGAGCGCCTCCTCGGGATCGAGGTTCCCAAACGCGCGCAGCATATTCGCGTCCTGTTTTCCGAAATCGGCCGCATCCTTTCGCATATCTTGAACGTCACCACGCAGGCGATGGATGTGGGCGCGCTGACGCCGCCGGTCTGGGGGTTCGAGGAACGCGAAAAGCTGATGGTGTTCTATGAGCGCGCTTCAGGCTCGCGCATGCACGCTGCTTATTTCCGCGTCGGCGGCGTGCATCAGGATCTGCCGCCCGCGTTGATCGACGACATCGACGCGTGGTGCGACCAGTTCCCGCAGAAGATGAAGGACATTGAAACGCTCCTCACCGACAACCGCATTTTCAAACAGCGCAATGTGGATATCGGCGTCGTCACGCGGGACGAGGCCTTTGCGTGGGGCTTTTCCGGCGTGATGGTGCGCGGCTCCGGCATCCAGTGGGACCTGCGCCGCGCGCAGCCTTATGAATCCTACGACGAATATGATTTCAAGATTCCTCTCGGCAAGAACGGCGATTGTTACGACCGTTATCTTTGCCGGATGGAGGAGATGTATCAGTCGGTCCACATCATGAAACAGGCGATTGCGAAACTCCGCGAAACGCCGGGCCCGGTGATGACGACGGACGGCAAGGTGACGCCGCCGCGCCGCGCCGAGATGAAGGGCTCCATGGAGGCCCTCATTCATCACTTTAAGCTCTATACGGAAGGGTTCCATGTGCCGGCGGGCGAGGTCTACGCCGCCGTCGAGGCGCCGAAAGGCGAGTTCGGCGTTTATCTCGTTTCCGACGGGTCGAACAAACCCTACAAGTGCAAGATCCGCGCGCCGGGCTATCCGCACCTGCAGGCCATGGACTGGATGAACCGCGGCCACATGCTGGCGGACGTCTCGGCGATTTTGGGCTCGCTCGACATTGTTTTCGGTGAGATAGACCGGTGAACGGCGCCGCCGCCTATCAGCCGGAAATTAATATCTATATCGAGATCGCCGTTGCGGCGATCATTACGCTGGTTTTTGTTTTTACATCGATCGCGACATTGCGTGCGCGGCACCGTGATATGTCCGCGTGGCATGTGCATCTCGGCGCCGCGATCTACGGCGTCATCTTCGGCGCGGTTATCGGCTTCATCATCGTGCCGTTGCGTGTGGCGCTGATGGGCGGGGAGATGCCGCCTGAAACCGCGGGGTTTTCCGGCGCCGGCGCGCTCATCCTCATTATTGCGTTACGACGCGGAATGCTCGCGCGTCTGCCGTTTCTCGGTCCGCAGGTGAAAGCCTATCGCCGCGCGTCGCTCCGCAGGCAGATAGAAGGCGCGCAAAAACAGCTCGACAAGCTGACGCCGGAAAAACCTGAATGAAAGTCCCCTCCGTCACCTGCGGCACGCACGGCAAACAGCCCCAGACATTCGTCTGTGTGCACATCATCGAATCGATCCGCGAGGGCGAGCCGAAAGGCTTCTGGTGGTCGCGCGCCGAGGATGGCGTCTGGGATGCGGTCTGCGACCAATGCAACAGCCTCGCGCAAGAAGAGTTCGACGCGCTGGGCGCTGAAAATATCGGCGTGATTTGTCTAGGGTGTTTTGAAGACGCCGCTGCGTTGAACGAGGTTGAGCTAAATCAATAAGCCTTCATCCTGAGGAGTAAATTTTCCTTCGCCATTCGCGACGGCCTGGCGGCCTCCTCAGGATGAAGGAAGATTTGCGTCTCGAAGGACGAAGGCGTGACTGAAAACCCACCCCCATAACGCGAATCAGCCTTCGAAAAATTCATCAAAAATGATGAAAATCGGCCGGAATCCCGCATTCGGTGCGTAGTTATCCACGGGTCTGCCGCAGGCCTTATGATGTCTCTCACGTTGAAAGACGGCCTGAATCAACGGCGCCGGCGGGCGCGTCAGAAACGCGCCGGGCGCAAACCCGAAACAGGGCCGTTTTCGATGTCATGCCGCGGGCGGGAGCGATTTCGCGCTGCGGCGGGCTCTTTGACATTGTGGATAAGGTAACGCGCGACCGGTGTTTATCGCTGGCGCGCAGGACAAATCGGCACTGGACGGGCGCAAACCCTTTTGTTTTGCGGCCAATCGGTTATGTGTCGCGGTAACGATCAGGACTGATTTCAGGAGACGACCCATGGCGAGCCGGCGCCCCGCGAAAGACCAGCCCGCGTCCTTTGAATGGACGAGCGAGAACATGGCGTGGTGCGACACGCAGATCAAAAAATACCCGGAAGGGCGCCAGGCCTCTTGCGTCATTCCGTTTTTGTGGCGCGGTCAAAAGCAAGAAGGCTGGTGTTCGATCCCGATGATGGAAGCGATCGCGAAGCAGCTCGATATGCCCTACATCCGCGTCTACGAGGTCGCGACGTTCTACACCATGTTCAACCTCGCGCCAGTGGGCGAATTTCATGTGCAACTTTGCGGCACGACGCCATGCATGTTGCGCGGCTCGAACGAGTTGCGCGAAGTCTGTAAAAAAGTCATCGGGCCGGAACATCACGTGTCCGGCGACGGCAAGTTTTCATGGCTCGAGGTTGAATGCCTTGGCGCCTGCTGCAATGCGCCCATGGTGCAGATTTCGACCAGCGAAAACGATCATTATTACGAAGACCTGACGCCGGAGATTTTCGAGGACCTGCTCGGCAAGCTCGCCCGCGGCGAACAGGTGAAAATCGGCACGCAGCATCCGAACCGGCATACGTCGGACCCTGAGGGCGAGAACACGACGCTTACGGATGCGTCGCTCTATGACGGCTCGGCGGCGCAGCCGCTGAAAGAAATACCGAACGCGAACCCCGCGCCAGCGGAGTAGGTGCGTAGATGGCGTTGGAAGCACAGGAAAAGAACGAGGGACAAAAAGCAACCGCATCCCTAGTGCTTCTAGGGACGATCGTGATGGTTGCACTGTTGGTTGGTTATTTCCTCACGCAAAATGTCCTTTTTCTTTTTGCAAACCTAGTCTTTGTCGTCCCGTTTGGAATTGTGATTGCTCGACGTAATTATGAGCATGATAAAAAATACAATCGCAAGGTTGGTCTCAAAAAGGGGGCGATAACAAAAACACTTATCTTAGCTCTCATTATGACGACGTTGTTTTTATTATATGACCCTGTTTTCGTCGGATTCTTTGGTCTGGATGTGAAATGGCCGGCTAAGGTGTTGAACGCTTCGATCTATGGCGTGCCAATGATATATTTATTTACTCAGGTTGAGCGCGCGGACTCGAAGTCATGAACGCGCTCGAACAGCAAAAACGAAAAGACGCGATCCGCGCGCTCATCAATATCGCGATCCTTGAAGGGGCGGTGCTTATCGCGGTGGTGGCGTTTTACATGAACACCGGCGACATCACGCATCTTGTGGGCGGCGTTGTCGCCTCGACGCTGATCTTTGGGCCGATGTTCTTCCGCTGGTTCAAAGCGCATGGGCAAACACTGAAGGCGAAACCGTACTCGGCCGAAAGCCGCGGCAATGACTGACGGCAGCGACCAAGGCCCGCACTACATACCGGAACTGGACCCGGATAACCCGGAAAGCGGCCCAAAAGCAAAGCAGCCGATTATGTGGTTTTTGCTGATTGCAGGGCTTAGCTTGTTGTTTGCAGGCGCGTTCGCCTTTATGAGCGGACATGAAAGATTTGGCCTGATCCTTGGCGGGATTGGGCTTTTGCTACTCGCACCTTTTACGCCCGGAATCGGGTGGCCGTAATCGCAGTCGAATGGTTTTGTGATGCTTGAAGATAAAGACCGGATATTCACCAATCTCTACGGCCTCCATGACTGGCGGCTGGAGGCGGCGAAGCGGCGCGGCGCCTGGAACGGCACGGCGGACCTGATGGCGCTGGGGCCGGACTGGATCATCCAGCAGGTGAAGGACTCAGGGCTTCGCGGCCGCGGCGGCGCAGGCTTCCCCACCGGCCTCAAATGGTCGTTCATGCCCAAGGAAGTGGGCGAGCGCCCGCACTATCTTGTGGTCAACGCCGATGAGTCCGAGCCCGGCACCTGTAAAGACCGGGAGATGATGCGCCATGACCCGCATCTTTTCATCGAAGGGTGCCTGATCGCCTCCTACGCCATGAAGGCGCATGCCTGTTACATCTATATCCGCGGCGAATATGTGGACGAGCGCAACAATCTTCAGGCCGCCATCGACGAAGCCTACGCCGCCGGGCTCCTCGGCAAGAATGCCGCCGGGTCAGGCTGGGATTTCGACTGCTACATTCACCACGGAGCCGGCGCCTATATTTGCGGCGAGGAAACCGCGCTGCTTGAAAGTCTCGAAGGCAAGAAAGGCCAGCCGCGGCTGAAGCCGCCGTTCCCGGCGGGCGCGGGGCTTTATGGCTGCCCGACGACCGTCAACAATGTTGAATCGATCGCGGTGGTGCCGACGATCCTGCGCCGCGGCGCGGACTGGTTCCGCAAATTCGGCCGCGAGAATAATCACGGCACGAAAGTTTTCTGCATCTCCGGCCACGTCAATCGCCCGTGCAATGTGGAAGAGGCGATGTCGATCCCGCTCAAAACGCTGATCAACGAACATTGCGGCGGCGTCATCGGCGGCTGGGACAATCTGAAAGCGGTCATCCCGGGCGGTTCGTCCGTGCCGTGTCTGCCGCAGGATATCTGCGATGGCGTGTTGATGGATTTCGACGCTTTGAAAGAGCACAAATCCGGCCTTGGCACCGCCGCGGTGATCGTCATGGACAAGTCGACGGATATCGTCCGCGCCATCGCCCGCATCAGCTATTTCTACAAGCATGAAAGCTGCGGCCAGTGCACGCCGTGCCGCGAGGGCACGGGCTGGATGTGGCGCGTGCTGGAGCGCATGGCGGAAGGCAACTCGACAACGCAGGAAATCGACAAACTGCTTGACGTCGCTGGCCAGGTTGAAGGCCACACCATCTGCGCGCTCGGCGATGCCGCCGCATGGCCGGTGCAGGGACTCATCCGTCACTTCCGCGGCGAGATTGAGGAACGCATCAACAAGTACCGCGCTGATCGCGGGCATGTTTCCATGGCCGGCGTTGCGGCGGAGTAGTTTCTCAAGGAGGGCTGTCCATCATTGATAAGCCCTTAATACCGTCTGTTTTTTTAGGCGTCATGGCGCTCCTAGCGCGCCAGCAGGGGGATACGCAACCGCCTGCCGGGAACCAGAAAACGGACTTGTTGCATTGTGAGGCGGCAGTCATTCCCTATGACGGAACCGACCTCTCGGCACTCGAGGAACTTTCCGCAGACATGATAAATGGCGGAGGTTTGCGCCTATTAGGTTCGGAGCATACGCGCAATGCTAACCATCCGCAGTTTCAGCGCATTGAAAACGTCTTCACTGGTTTCGAACCGGATGTTGCCTATTTCGAAGGACCGGACAGGGGCGTCCGAGAAACTCTTGAGGAAACCATTCTAGAAACGGGCGAGGGCGGTTTTATTAGAATGCTGGCGAAGGTGCGCGGCGTTCCGGCCGCTTCGCTTGAACCCAATCCAATGGATGAGTTTGTCTATGTGCTCGAAGAATTTTCCATAGAGCAAGCATCGCTTTTTTATCTGTTGAGAGCAGCGGCACAATGGCGCGAGCGTGAAGGTCTTGACGACGAAGCGATGACCGCGCGCATGAATGAGTTTCTCGCAAGAGCAAACGGCTTGTTTGAAAATTTACCTGCGCCGTACAGCGACTTTACGATTTTGAATGCCGATGAGCTCGCCGCGCTTTATGCAAAATACTGGACCGAACCTTCCGACTGGCGCGATGCGCCATTATACTGGTTCTCTCCGGAACAAAAGAGCGAAGACACAGGTGGAATTTTCACCAATGAAGTCAACGCACGGTCCAGCCATTATCGAAACCTGTCGGTTTATCGTCTGTTTGCTGCGCATGCGGCGAGCGGAGAAAAAGCATTTGGCCTGATGGGCGGAGATCATTTGCCGCGGCTAAAGCCCACCTTTGAGTGTCTGGAGGCGCAATGAGCCCCCAGCCGATGACGATCCGCCGGGCCAATCAAAACGACGCCGAAGCGCTTTCGCGAATCGGAAAATCCACCTTCACCGAAACCTTCGCGCATCTTTATGCGCCGGCCGATTTACAGGCGTTTCTGGACGACAGCCATTCGCCGGAATTCTACGCCGAACTCCTTGGCGACGAGACTTGCGCGGCATGGCTCGCGGAAGACGAAACCGGCGCAGCGGTCGGATATTGCACCTGCGGGCCGTGCGGCCTGCCGGCGCCGGAAATGCCCGAAAAATCAGGCGAACTGCAACGGCTCTATGTTGAAAAAACCAAGCAGGGATCAGGGCTTGGCCGCGCTTTCCTAGACATCGCCATAGGCTGGCTCGAAGACCATTTCGACCATGTTTATCTTGGCGTTTATGAAGAAAACCATCGCGCCCAGAAGCTCTATGAAGCTTACGGATTTCAGAAAATCGGCGAGTATATTTTCATGGTTGGCGCACATCCTGACCAGGAATGGATCATGAAACGCAATGCCGGCTGAGGCGCCCAAGGCTCACTTATGCCGATAAAATGCGTGTTTCTGAGACACGGCTTAGAAATTTTTCTTTACAACATTCACCCGAATCAGGCGCAAAAACGCTTGTATTGCAGGCAAACTAGTGATTTTTGGCTGCATTCCGCATTCGCAGATTGATAAAAAGGAATTTAAAAGATGGCCGTAAAACGGAAAACCGCTAAGAAAAAAGCGCCTGCGCGCAAGGCGCCCGCCCGCAAGACAGCAGCGAAGAAAAAAGCGCCTGCACGCAAGACCGCTGCAAAGAAAAAAACAGCCGCCAAGAAAGCGCTCCCGGACACGCTGACTCTGAAGCACCTTGCGGCGGAATTGGCTGAGGCGCATGAAGTGCCGAAGAAGCAGGCCGAAGAGTTTCTGTCAGATTTCATCGACCGCATGGGCGGCTACCTGAAAAAAGGCAAAAAGCTGCGTATTCCGGGGCTTGGCATCATGCAGGTTCGTCACCGCGCCGCCCGTTGGGGCCGCAACCCGGCGACCGGCGAAAAGATCCGCATCAAGGCGTCGAAAAAAGTCGCCTTCCGCGTCGCCAAAGACCTCAAAGAACGCGTTCTTTAATTCGCATTTTCGAATGCGTTCCGAGCGCCCGGCCTTGCGGCATCCCCGCGGCCGGGCGTTTTCATTGGAGCCCCGGTATTCGAGCCGCGGCGGGACAATTCCGCCCCTTGTCATCGGCGAAATCCGCGTTATGCCGGTGGCCACGAAAAAAGGCGCGCCGCGCGGGAAGTTCTCATGTCCGACACACGGGTCATCAAGGTCAATGGCGAAGAGGTTGAGGTCGCTTCGAACCTGACGCTTCTGCAGGCTTGCGAGGCGGCGGGAGAGGAAATTCCGCGCTTTTGCTATCACGAGCGCCTGTCGGTCGCCGGCAACTGCCGCATGTGCCTGATCGAGGTAAAGGGCGGCCCGCCGAAACCGGTCGCTTCCTGCGCCCAGAATGTGAAGGACCTGCGCCCCGGGCCGGAAGGACAGCCGCCGGAACTTTTCACCAATACGCCGATGGTCAAAAAGGCGCGCGAAGGGGTGATGGAGTTTCTCCTGATCAACCATCCGCTTGATTGCCCGATCTGCGATCAGGGCGGCGAATGTGATCTGCAGGATCAGGCCATGGCATATGGCCGCGATGGTTCGCGCTACGAAGAAAACAAACGCGCCGTCGAAGAAAAACATATGGGGCCGCTGATCAAGACGATCATGACCCGGTGCATTCAGTGCACGCGCTGCGTCCGTTTCGCGACGGAGATTGCAGGCGTTGACGATCTCGGTCTCGTCAATCGCGGCGAGGATGCGGAGATCACGACATATCTTGAAAAGGCGGTTGAGAGCGAACTCACCGGCAATCTGATCGATGTGTGTCCCGTCGGCGCGCTGACGTCGAAGCCTTACGCCTTCAATGCGCGCCCGTGGGAGTTGCGCAAGACGCAGACTATCGATGTGATGGACGCGGTCGGTTCGAACATCCGTGTTGATGCGCGCGGACGCGAAGTCATGCGCATCCTGCCGCGCTTGCATGAAGACGTGAACGAGGAATGGATCGCCGACAAGTCGCGCTTCATCTGGGACGGGCTTCGCCGCCAGCGTCTCGACAAGCCCTACATCCGCAAGGACGGCAAACTTAAAGCCGCGCGCTGGGATGAAGCCCTCTCGCTCGTCGCTGACAAGCTGAAGAACACGGACAAGAACAAGATCGCCGCGCTCGCGGGCGATCTCGCCTCGACCGAAGCGGTGAAGGCGCTGAAAGACCTGATGATCGCCATCGGGACACCGCATATGGATTGCCGCCAGGACGGCGCGAAGATCGGCGGCGAGGATAGGCGGTCCTATCTCTTCAACACAGGCATCGCCGGTCTCGAACAGGCCGATGCGATCCTGCTTGTCGGAACCAATCCGCGCGCCGAAGCGCCGATGATCAATGCGCGGATCAGAAAAGTCTGGCTGAACAAGCTTGACGTGAAAATCGGACTGATCGGCGAGCAGAAAGATTTGTCATACGAATATGATTATCTCGGCGCCGGGCCGGAGACGCTGCAAAGCCTTGCCAACGGCGAGGGCGCGTTCTTCGATGCGCTGAAGAGTGCGAAAAACCCGGTCGTCATTGTAGGCATGGGCGCGATAGCGCGCAAAGACGGCGCCGCCGTACTGAACGCCGCCGCAAAACTCGCCGACAGCGTTGGCGCCATCCGCGGCGACTGGAACGGGTTCAATGTGCTGCACGATGCGGCGGGCCGTGTTGGCGCGCTCGATCTTGGCTTCCTGCCGGGGAAAAGCGGCAATGACTTTGACGCAATTCTCGAAGCCTGCACCAACCGCGAAATCGAGGTCGTCTACAATCTCGGCGCGGACGAATTTGATCCGGCGCGGCTGAACGGCGCGTTCGTTGTCTATCAGGGCAGTCATGGCGACGCCGGCGCGCGCCATGCGGACGTGATTTTTCCAGCGGCGGCCTACACCGAGCAGAACGCGATTTTTGTGAACACCGAGGGCCGTGCACAAATAGCGTCGCGCGCCTGCTTTCCGCCGGGAGAGGCGAGGGAAGACTGGGCGATCATCCGCGCGCTTTCCGATAAAGTCGGCACGACGCTGCCCTATGACGACATGTTCGCGCTGCGTCAGGCGATGTTCGAGGATGCGCCATCGCTCGCCCGCATCGACCAGATCGGCGGCGCGGAAGACCGCTTCGATGCAACAGCAGTCGGCGAGGCGGGCGTGCTGGATGCCGCGCCGTTCGTTTCCGGCGTCGCAGACTATTACCTGACGAACCCCATCGCCCGCGCCTCAAAAACCATGGCGGAATGTTCCGCCGTGATGCGCGGGACGAACAAACTGGCGGCGGAGTAGGCTGGTTGAAGCAACCGGTTTCATCCGAACAGCAACTCGCCGAACAAATCCGCGTCAATGTCGCCTTTGAGCAGATGATTGTTGCGGTGCTGGCGGGCGCCTTTGTCGGCGGCGGGCTTGTCTTCGTCATCAAGTTCGGCGCTTTTGTTTTGTCCGCCGGCATGTCTTTCGGCGGCCTTGTCACTGTCTTTCTTGAAACGCTGATGGCGAGCTTCCTGATTTTTCTCGTTGGGTTTTTCGCGAGCGTCGCCGTTGGTGCGCCCTTATTCATTGCGCTTGAAAAGCGCAAGCGCCGCAACATGTGGCCCTATCTCGCGGCGGCCATCGGCGTCGCCATCGCATCGTTTCTGTTCGCGAATGGCGGACTGCCTGGCCCGGGCGCCGGAGATCTTGTTACGGTTGTTTCGATATTCGTTCCGGCAATCGTCATTGCCCTGACATTCGCCCGACTGATGAAGCCGCACTGGCGCGCTGCCGAACGTGCAGACGCGCGAAGCGCCGGGCCGATCATGGTCCGTTTGCACTGACCTTTCGACAGGCGGCCCTTTCGACAAACTGCATTGCGCTTGCGGCGAGCCGAACTTTCCCGGCGGCGGTCAAAATGCTACACAGGTCGCAGAGGATGGAGGCGTATTATGTTTAAAAAAGCAGGAATTACAGCGGGCTTGATCGGGCTTGCGGCAGCGGGCGCGGCGCTCGCCCATGACGAAGCGGGCGAAAAGATCAGCCGCACGCTTGATCTAGCCGGTTTCGATCGTATCAAGGTTTCGGGTGTTTATGAACTCGACGTACGCGTCGGTTCGGATTTTTCGATCCAGCTTTCCGGCCATGAAGATGAGATGGAGCGGGTTGAGGCGACCGTGAAAAATGGCGAGCTCCATCTCGGTCACAAGAGGGGCGGCTGGCGTGACCGCAACGACAATAACGATCATGGGGTCGAGGCGATCATCACCATGCCGTCGCTGACAGGCCTGAAAGTATCAGGCGTTGTCGACGGTGAAATCGCTGGAGTCGATGTCGACCGGTTCAACATCTCGCTTTCCGGCGTTGGCGATATCCATATCGCAGGCGAATGCGGCGACCTTGACGCCAACGTCTCCGGCGTCGGCGATCTCGATGCACGCGACCTCGAATGCCGGATGGTGGACGTCAATGTTTCCGGTGTTGGCAGCGCGGCCGTCTTCGCCAGCGAGGAAGTCGACGCCGATATTTCCGGCATGGGCGATATCGACATTTACGGCTCTCCGAAACGGGTGAGCAAATCAAGCGGCATGTTCTCTGATATCAACATTCATTAGACGAATTTTATTTCAAAAATTAGCGCGCTGCTCCGGTTTTCTTTGCGACAGGCTGAGAGCGGCGCGCGGTGTTTAGACTTCTAAAAAACCGTTCGTAGTGGTACTGTCTCTCCGGGGAAAAGGAGGGCGAACCCATGAGACTATTTTTTGGTATATTGATTGGATTGTTACTGGCGATCGGTATTGCCGTGGCTGCGGGATATTACGCATTTGACGGCATGGGCGACATCAGCGAACGCAACAAGGAAAACGACATTACGCAGACGGTTGAAGTTTCCGACTTCGAACATATTGATGTTGTCGGCGTGTTCGAGCTCGACGTTACCGTGGGGGGCGATTATTCCGTCGTGATTTCCGGCGCGCCATCGGAAATGGAACGCCTCGAAGTGTCGGTGGAAAACGGTTCTTTAAGGCTCGATCGGAAAGACAATAATCGGCACGGTTTTGGCCGGTGGCGCGATATGGGGCTGACGGCGGAAATTACAATGCCGGCGCTTCGCTCGATTGATCTCGCGGGCGTGGCCGACGGCGATGTGCGCGGCGTCGATTCGGAAAGTTTCGATGTGGATCTTTCCGGCGTTGGCGATCTCAACATTTCTGGATCATGCGGCCGTCTGAACGCGGACGTGTCGGGCGTCGGCGACCTGAACGCGCGGGAGCTCGAATGCCGCGTTGTAGACGTTGATGTTTCAGGCGTCGGCGAGGCGAGCGTTTACGCCAGCGAGGAGGTTGATGCGTCGGTCAACGGCATCGGCTCGATCACGATCTACGGTTCGCCGTCGAACGTCGATAAGAGCACATCGACGTTCCTGTCGAGCATATCGGTGAAATAGGCGGGCCAGACACTGCACCCGGGCTAATCCGCGACGGATTGGCCCGGATTTTCCCCCGTGACTATGGGCGCGGCCTGCATTATGACGCGGCCACATGGAAGAGATCTGGACAAATCTGGTCACGCGGCCCACCGACCTCGGCTGGGGCTGGTGGCTTGCATCGACAACAGCGGGCGCGCTGGCGATCCTGGTGACGCTCTTACTGGCGCAGGCGTTCCTGATGTATTTCGACCGCAAGGTCTGGGCCGCCGTGCAGATGCGCAAAGGGCCTAACGTCGTCGGCCCGTTCGGCTTGCTTCAGTCCTTCGCAGATCTCCTGAAATTCGTGTTCAAGGAAATCGTTATTCCGGCGGGGGTGAATAAGACCGTCTTCATTCTTGCGCCGATGATCACGTTTGTGCTGGCGCTGGTCGGCTGGGCGGTGATCCCGGTGGGGCCGGGCCTCGTCGGCGCCGATATCAATGTGGGCATTCTTTATCTCTTCGCGATTTCATCGCTCGGCGTTTACGGGGTCATCATGGGCGGCTGGGCGTCGAATTCGAAATATTCGTTTCTGGGCGCCATCAGATCGGCGGCGCAGATGGTGTCTTACGAAGTCTCCATCGGTTTCGTGATCATCACGGTGCTTTTGCTGGTCGGTTCGCTCAACCTTTCCGACATCGTGATCAGTCAGGCGCGCGGCGGCGGCGGCTTCTGGCACTGGAACTTTATTCCGCTGTTTCCGATGTTTGTGGTGTTCTTCATTTCGGCGCTGGCGGAGACGAACCGTCCGCCATTTGATTTGCCGGAAGCGGAATCGGAACTCGTCGCCGGATATCAGGTGGAGTATTCATCGACTTTGTTCCTGATGTTCATGATCGGCGAACTGGCCAACATCGTCCTGATGTGCGCGATGCTGACGGTGCTGTTCTTCGGCGGGTGGCATTCGCCGATCCCATGGGAGCCCCTGATGTGGGGCCCGATGCCGGTCCTGTGGTTCATCGCCAAGGTCGTGTTCTTCTTCTTCCTTTTCGCCATGGTGAAGGCGATCGTGCCGCGCTACCGCTATGACCAGCTCATGCGCATCGGCTGGAAGATTTTTCTGCCGCTCTGCCTCGTCTGGGTGGTGCTTGTTTCGGGCGTCCTCTTGATGTTCCCGGGCGCCGTTGATTACCTGCAAAGCTGGAGGTCCTGAGATGTCCAGAATAGCCCAGGCGATTAAAGGTTTTGCGCTCGCCGATTTCGTTGGCGCGTTCATCCTGGCGATGAAATATTATTTCCGCCCCAAAGCGACGCTGAATTATCCGTTTGAAAAAGGCCCGCTGTCGCCGCGCTTTCGAGGCGAACATGCGCTGCGCCGATATCCGAATGGTGAGGAACGCTGCATCGCTTGCAAGCTATGCGAGGCGATCTGCCCGGCGCAGGCGATCACGATTGAGGCCGAACCGCGCGATGACGGCTCGCGCCGCACCACGCGCTACGATATAGACATGACGAAATGCATCTATTGCGGGTTCTGTGAAGAAGCCTGCCCGGTGGACGCCATCGTCGAGGGGCCGAATTTCGAATTCGCCACGGAAACCCGCGAGGAGCTGTTCTACGACAAGGAACGTCTGCTTGCGAATGGCGACCGGTGGGAACGCGAGATCGCCAAGAACCTCGAGCTCGACGCGCCGTACCGGTGAGTCGAAGGCGCGGGGTGTAAAATCTCTGGCTAGAGAGTTCCAATCAGCTTAAGCGACGCCCGCGGGCCCGTGCGACGTGTTCTGGTTTCCAGAAAGGCCGGCACACCCTCCAGCCGGGTAATTTGAAATACAGTGCGCTGACTTTGTCTTTTCACGTTATTCAAATTGGAGCCGTCAAGCCGAAGTTTGAAACGGGGATTAAACGCGTATTCTAGAAAAGCCGAAAACTCAACGAAACCACTGTCCGTTTCAAATTCGTCGAGTCCGAAATAAGCTTCGTCAGTGCGTTGGTCCGCTGTTGCTCCAAAGTTTATGTTCCACTGCGGCAAGGCGTGGATATATTCTATTGTATATCGAAAATTTCTTTCATTTGAAAAACGTCGTTTTTCACCCGTTACAGGGTCGGTGACCCGCGTTCGCTGAATGCGCGTTTCAAATTCAAGACGGGCTCCATTGAAGCCAATCGGGTCCATGGGGATCGCGCCTTGCAAAGTTCCGGCTAAAACGTACCCATCGCCGATATTGCCCGGGGTTTCAAACATGCCGCCAAGCGGCAATAAGTCCTGCACATCTTCAATTTGGTCGTATCGCACGCCGACCTCAATGACGCCGGCTTGTCCAAACCTGCGTTCATATTCCGCGGAAAACCGCCATGTCTTGTCTGGCTGAAGCTCAGGGTTTCCAAATTGAAATTCTTCATCGTCAAAATCATTCGAGCTGACAAAGTCTGAAAAATCAAGCTGGCCTATCAAGCGCTCTATAAGGAAACGATACTGCTGATTATCCGAGGCGACATAGGTTAAAGATGCTCGTGGCTTTAAAAATGTAAAACTGCGTTCATTCTCGACATCCCCAGACTGTGTGATTGTGGATGCCTCAGTTGCAAGTCTAACGCCAAGCTTCAAGAGGTCTGAAGCATTCCATGAATGTGAAATGTAAACTTCTGCGCGCTTCTCTTGTACTCTTGTATTGGCGCCCGGGGCGGGAATCGGCACTTCTCCGGTCCCTTCATCTTCAAAAAATGAAAATTCATTATCTATAAATGTTAGCCCGCCCTCGGCGCCGAAATGAAAGCGATGCTGTTCATTTAATGAATAATCATATTCAAGGCGGACAATCGTCTCGCCGCTATTGTTCAGTGCGGTGGCTCGTTGCGAAGTTCCTTGAGACGGCAGGCGTCGTGCTTCGGACCCGTTGTTACGTTCGCGATTGACGAGAGCGATGAGCGCCAGCTTGCTCTTCGCTCCCAGAGACCGGGCATATTCGCCGCCTATTTCAAATGATCGGGAACTGGCGTCGTATTGGCGGAAAACAGCTAGGGGCGTGCTTTCGCCTTCTTCAAATCGAAGAGATGTTTCCTCGTTTTCGTTCGAGCCCCACAGGCCTTTGCCTGACAAGTCGAGTTCGCCTGAGAGGAAGTCCGCATAACTGACGCTTGCCGTTAGGGTAGTTGCGCGTTCTTCGGATGTCTGCAACTCTTCCCTTGTCTCATCAGGGCCGGTAAAGTTTTCTACAATTTCATTCCCCGCTGATCGTCGATTGTAATCGGCGTGATCAAATCCGACAAAAAGATCGACAGCTTCGCGCGTATAAGACAGGGAGGCTTCTGCTTTATAGGAAAGCCGGCCGCCGCCCTCACGCCACCCGGTCAAGGCAAAAGGCAGGCTGGCGTCCGCACCCTGTTCGGTGAGAATGATGTTAGCGGTGATGCTGCCGCCTGACAGTTCAATTCCTTGCTCCGCACCCCGAATGATTTCGATTCTCGAAACTTGTTCGGCGGAAATCCTGCCTAGAATTTCCGTGAGCGTTAATGATTTTGCTGCAGGATTGTCGCCGTTTATAAGTATGTTGCCAGAAGCAGCGCCAAAACCGCGAACATTGGCGCCTTCATCCAAAGTGAAGCCGGGAGTGTTCTCAATCAGATCTAACGCTGTGACGGGATTGAAGGAGTCATAAAACTCCCTTTGGTATATAATATTTTTCGAATCTGGTTTTTGCTGCGCTTGCGCCAGTCCCGATAAGGCAATTAAACAAAAAGCGGTAATGGACAGCAGAGGGAGTTTTTTTAACATTTCGGCCTAACGCGCTAGCTCAGGTCAAAATGTTGCGACTGATCATTCTAAGATGCACACGACATCGACTAACATAAATCTAACATCTTGTAGGGTGCTGATTGAATTAAACTTTATTTTCTAGCGCGCAAATTTTCTGAAGGATTTTTTGGGCTATATAGGTTATATTTTCCATCTAAAGCGCGGCTGATGGTACGGAAAAGGGAGATTCCAATATGCGAGAAAGGCGTAGAGAATTCTGGCGTTTGGGAACATTTGATTTTGACCCCGCCACCCTGACTTTGTCGCAGGATGGCGTGATGGTTGCGCTGAACCGTCAATCTGCCGAAATGCTGCGATATCTTGCTGAAAGGCGTGATCGCGTTGTCACCCGGCAAGAGCTTGTTGACAGGTTCTGGTCTTCAACACCTGCCGGTGCTGAGGATAGATTAAACACCTGCATTCGACGGATGCGGGCAGTGCTTGATGTCGATGCTGGAGATTCCTGCATCGAAACACATCCTCGGGTGGGATATCGCTATGCCGGCTCTTTTGCCGTCGTATCCCCAAAGCAGCCGGAGATGCGCGCGTCACTAGAGATTTTATGGAAAAAAGTTAAATCAGTTCCCGCGGTCGCCGCTGCTCTTGGTGCGCTGTTCGCGCCGGTTCTGCTTACCAATTCAGTTTCAGCGAGAACGCCGGATTCTCAGTATCAAAACGACGGCTACACGATAGAGAAATATGGCGACATTTCTTCAAACTGTGATTTCGAGTATGAAGACGGGCCCGGACATTGTGTGATCTCAGGGGACGGTCGAGTGCGCATTCTTTTCAACGGCGCACTGATCGAGGAGGCGGTTGTCGAGCAACAAAAACGTCTCACATGCAGTCTTAACGCCGGTGAAGCCGATTGCTCGTAATGGGCTTGCAGGCGCGGCAATATTATTCAGCTTCGGATGCCCGCTCGAACACCATGTCCTGACCGATCACATCGATTAGCACCAAGCGGCGCCAGCATTTCGGCGGTGAAGACTGCGGTAAGAGATTCTCTTGTAGAGGAGGGCATCGTCGTGCCGATATGAAACACGATGGCGTCATCGCGTTTTTCAAGCGCATAAAACATTTCTCTTTTTTTCGCCGGCGAGCATCAGGCGTAAGCTCAACTCGCCGAATTCGACCTTGTCCATGTCCGCGGGCAAAGACCGGCAACCGCCGCAGCGTTGATCATGGCGAGGCCGGCGGCGCACGCTCCGGTCAATTTGTATTTCATGCTAGTCGCCTAAATTTTCGACATTTTGTTGCAGCGGAGCGTTGTGCGGGCGGGCTCAAAGCGGGCCCCGCCAATTTTGTCGATTCGGCGGATGGAACGGCGCGATCACAAGAATATAGAAGGCGATGGTGAAGCGCCTGCCGAAGGCGGAAGAGCGCGGCCCAGTGCTCCAGAAGTGGGGAAATTTTGCCCCGTCGCGCCGGCGGGATAGCAGGCGTCGAATCGGCTCAGTAAAAGCCTGAAATTCCTTGCAAGAATCCGCGCGATGGCCCTTTGCAAAGGGGGTGTAAAGCCTCTAAAAGCGCGGTCGTGAGGCCCCGCGCGCCCTAGTCGCATTGCGGGTCAGGGCCGAGCCAGTCTAGCAGCGCCATTCGGCGCGTTTTTTTAACGAGTCGACACCGGTTCAAGGGACTTCGCGCTGTAGCTCAATCATGACGTTTGCCGCTTTCGCCTTCTATCTCTTCGCTTTCGCCGCCGTCGCCTCGGGGCTGATGGTCGTTGCGTCGAAGAATCCGGTCCATTCGGTCCTGTTCCTGATTTCGGCGTTCATCGCCGCGGCGGGCCTCTTCGTGCTCATGGGCGCGGAATACCTCGCCATGGTGCTGGTCGTCGTCTATGTCGGCGCGGTCGCGGTCCTGTTCCTGTTCGTGGTGATGATGCTCGACGTCGATTTCGTCGAGATGAAACAGGGGTTCCTGCAATACCTTCCCATTGGCGGCGCCATCGCCGCCATTGTCGTATTCGAGCTGATCATGGTGGTCGCTGTCTGGGCGTTTCCCTCGGACGCCGAGTTCGCCCGCGCGCATCCGTCGCCGACGGCCATGGAAACCGTGACCGACCCCAACGGGCCGAACAATATCGAGGCGCTGGGGCTGATCCTCTACACCGACTACGTCCACTATTTTCAGATCGCCGGAATGATTCTTCTTATCGCCATGATCGGCGCGATCCTCCTGACCTTCAGAACGCGCGAAGGCATCAAGAAGCAGGACCCGGCGAAACAGGTCGGCCGCAAGCGCGAAGAAGGCTACGAACTCGTCGATATCAAACCGGGGCAGGGGTTGTCATAGATGCTTGATATCGGCCTTGGACACTACCTTTCCGTCGCGGCGATCCTGTTCGCTATCGGCATGGCGGGCATTTTCCTGAACCGCAAGAATGTCATCGTCATCTTGATGTCGATCGAACTGATGCTGCTCGCCGTGAACATCAACCTCGTGGCGTTTTCGCAGTTTCTCGGCGATCTCACGGGCCAGGTCTTTGCGTTCATGGTGCTGACCGTCGCCGCCGCCGAAGCAGCCATCGGGCTCGCCATTCTCGTCGCCTTTTTCCGCAATCGCGGCGACATCGCCGTCGATGAAGCCAACGTCATGAAGAACTAGAGGCCCAAACGCTGATGGAATTCACATCCTTCATCCTGAGGAGCCCTTTTCCTTCGTCCTTCGAGACGCAAGCTGCGCTTGCCCTCAGGATGAAGGAAAAGGGCGTCTCGAAGGATCGGTTCCAGAACGAACAGCGGTAGGAATATTCGGTTATGGACGCCTTAGTCGTTTTATTGCCTCTGTTCGGCGCCATGCTGGCGATGCCGGTCGGCCGTCTCGCCGGCGCACGCGCCGCCGAGTTTTTGACGACCGGCCTGTTGCTGGTCGCGGCCGTGTTCGCGTGGATCCTGTTCTTCGACGTAGCGGTTGGCGGGAATGGGCGCACGGTTGAACTCTTTACCTGGATTGCATCCGGCGGGTTCGAGGCGAAATGGGCAGTGCGGCTCGACACGTTATCGGCGGTGATGCTGGTTGTCGTGAACTCGGTCTCGTTCCTCGTTCACTGGTATTCCATGGGCTACATGAAGGACTATGGCGAGCAGTCGCGGTTCTTCGCTTACTTGTCGCTCTTTACCTTCGCGATGCTGACGCTGGTGACGGCGGACAACTTCCTGCAGCTGTTCTTCGGCTGGGAAGGCGTCGGCCTCGCGTCATACCTGCTCATCGGGTTCTGGTTCAAAAAGAAATCCGCCAACGACGCCGCCATCAAGGCGTTCGTCGTGAACCGGGTGGGCGATTTCGGTTTCGCCCTCGGCATCATGGCGGTCTATTACGTATTCGGATCGATCCAGTTCGATGAAGTGTTCTCTGCGGTGGCGGCAAACGCTGTCGTAACGCCATGGAACGCCGGCGCAGGGGCGCCGATTCAGGAACTGACCATCAACTTCCTCGACAATGACTGGCACGCGCTGACGGTGATCTCGGTGCTGTTGTTCATCGGCGCCATGGGCAAGTCGGCGCAGTTCCTGCTGCACACATGGCTGCCCGACGCCATGGAGGGCCCAACGCCGGTTTCCGCGCTGATCCACGCCGCGACCATGGTGACCGCGGGCGTCTTTCTCGTCTGCCGTTGCTCGGTATTCTTCGAATATGCGCCCTCAGCAGCTGCGCTGGTGACCATGGTTGGCGCCGTGACGGCGTTTTTTGCGGCGACTGTGGGCCTACTGCAGGACGACATCAAAAAGATCGTCGCCTATTCGACCTGCTCGCAGCTTGGGTACATGTTTTTTGCAGCGGGCGTCGGCGCCTATGACGCGGCGATGTTCCACCTCTTTACGCACGCATTTTTCAAGGCGCTGTTATTCCTCGGCTCCGGCGCGGTCATCATCGGCATGCATCACGAGCAGGACATCAAGAAAATGGGCGGCGTCAAATCGTTGATGCCGTTCACCCATATCCTGATGGTGATCGGCACGATTGCGATTACCGGCGTCGGCATTCCGGGTTTTTATCTCTTCGGCGCGCCGTTCGGTACGGCTGGCTTTATTTCCAAGGACATGATTCTCGAAAGCGCATTCTTTGCAGGCGAAGCAGGCAAGGCGTTCGGCTATTTCGCGTTCACGCTCGGCATTCTCGCGGCGGTGATGACCGCATTCTATTCATGGCGCCTGATCTTCCTCACTTTCTGGGGGCCGTCACGCGCGCCCGAACACATCCGCAAGCACCCGCACGCCGTGCCCGATGCGATGATGATGCCGCTGGTGCCGCTGGCCGTCGGCGCGCTGTTCGCCGGGATTGTGTTCTACGGCGACTTTGTCGGCAGCCACAAAGACGAGTTCTGGAACGGCGCGCTTTACGCGGCTGAAGAACATCACGAAGAAGCCGGCGATCATGGCGCGCCTGCCGATGCGCATGGCGATGACCCCGCCCCGGCGGAAGAAACGCATGCGGTTGCGGCTGACGACCATGCTGTAGCGGAAGAAGATCATGGCGGCGGTCACCACGACATTCCACTCTGGGTCTTGTGGGCGCCGTTCTTCGCCATGGTGATCGGCACGTTTTCGGCGGGCTGGCATTATTTACGCGGCGATCCATTAAAGCCGGGCCTCTTACGCCCCGGCGGCATGATCTACGCGTTCCTCAAGAACAAGTGGTATTTCGACGAGATTTACGACTTCATTCTGGTGAAGCCCGCGCTCGCCATCGGCCGTTTCCTGTGGAAGGACGGCGACGGCAAGACCATTGACGGCGTCGGTCCGGACGGCATCTCGGCGTTTGTCGCCGCTGGCGCCCGCCGCATCGTCAAACTGCAGAGCGGTTATCTTTATCACTACGCGTTCGCCATGCTGATCGGCATTGCGTTGCTTGTAACAATCATCCTCCTTCGGTCGGGGGCGGGACAATGACCGAAAGTTTTGCAGACCAGCCCTGGCTCAGCCTCGTCACCTTCATGCCGCTGGTGGGCGCGCTGTTCATCATGCTGCGCCGGATGATGGCGCGGCCGAACGAGGCGGGCGCTCTAAGCGCCGAAGAACAGGCGCAAATCGATAATGTATCGCGCTGGGTGGCGATGCTGGCGGCCGTTCTGACATTCCTCGTCTCGCTCGGTGTTTACGCGCTCTACGATCCGTCGATTGCGGGTTATCAACTGGTTGAGGAATTCGCCTGGGTCGGCGGCGGCATCGGCTACAAGATGGGCGTCGACGGGATTTCGATCCTTTTTGTATTGCTGACGACCTTCTTCATGCCGATCTGCGTGTTGGCGTCTTGGAATTCGATCAAGTCGCGCGTCGCTGATTACATGATCGCGTTTCTGATCCTTGAAACGCTGATGATCGGCGTTTTTTGCGCGCTGGATCTATTCCTGTTTTACTTCTTCTTTGAAGGCAGTCTTATTCCGATGTTTCTGATCATCGGCGTCTGGGGCTCGAAAGGCACGAAGGAATTCGCCGGCGTTTCCATGCCGAGCCGTGTTTACGCCGCGATCAAGTTCTTCCTCTACACGCTCTTGGGCTCGCTCCTGCTGCTGATCGCCATGGCGTGGATGTATGCGCAAGCGGGAACCACCGACATTCCAACGCTGCAGCAATTCACATTCCCGGCGGGTGCGCAGAAATGGCTGTGGCTTGCCTTCTTTGCGTCGTTTGCCGTGAAGATGCCCATGTGGCCGGTGCACACCTGGCTGCCGGACGCACACGTTCAGGCGCCGACGGCGGGCTCGGTCGTGCTGGCGGCGATCTTGTTGAAAATGGGCGGCTACGGGTTCTTACGTTTTTCGCTGCCGATGTTTCCGATTGCGAGCGCCGACTTTGCACCGCTGATCTATGCGTTGTCGATTGTCGCGATCATTTACACCTCGCTGGTGGCGCTGGCGCAGGAGGACATGAAAAAGCTGATCGCTTATTCCTCCGTTGCGCATATGGGCTTCGTGACCATGGGTATTTTCACAGGCACGAAGCAGGGGATCGAGGGCGGTCTCTTCCAGATGCTGTCGCACGGTTTCATCTCCGGCGCGCTCTTCCTTTGCGTCGGCGTTGTTTACGACCGGATGCACACGCGCGAGATTGCCGCCTATGGCGGGCTCGTGCACCGCATGCCGCTTTACGCCTTTCTGTTTCTCTTTTTCACGCTCGGCAATGTCGGCCTGCCGGGCACCAGCGGGTTCGTCGGCGAGATTCTCGCCATGACCGGCGCATTCAAGGTTAACTCATGGATCGCGTTTTTCGCCGCCTTTGGCGTTATTCTTTCGGCGGCTTATGCGCTCCGACTCTACCGGCAGGTTGTTTATGGCGATCTCACCAAGGAAGCGCTGATGAGCATTCCCGACGTGGACCGGCGCGAGCTTGCATCGCTGGTCGTCCTTATGGGTTTTGCGCTGTTCCTCGGGTTCAATCCCGGCCCGGCGCTGAGCGTGTTCTCGCCGGCGGTGGATTTGCTGATTGAAAATTACAATGCGGCGCTCGGCGCAGGGGGCGCGTCATGAGCCTTGTTGAAACGCTTTCCTTTACCTGGCCGGAACTGGCGCTCGCCATCGGCGCCATGGCGCTGTTGATTTTCGGCGTGTTCCGCGGCGACAAGGCGGCGGGGCAGATTTCCATTGCCTCGGTTGCGCTGCTCGTCATCGCCGCTGTGCTCGTCGTGTTTTCACCGGGCGGTCAACAGGACGCGGCGCTGTTCGGCGGCGCGTTCCAGATCGATACGTTCGCGCGGTTCTGCAAAGTCATTATTTTCGGCGCGGCGGCGTTTGCCATCTTGATGTCGGATCGTTATCTCGCCGGCGAACAGCTCGGCCGGTTCGAATATCCGGTGCTGATTGTGCTTGCCGCTTTCGGCATGTCGATGATGGTGTCGGCGACCGATTTGATTTCGCTCTATATGGGCATCGAGACGCAAAGCCTTGCGCTTTACATTCTCGCGGCGTTCAACCGCGACAGTCGTCGGTCCACCGAGGCAGGGCTCAAATATTTCGTGCTGGGGGCGTTGTCTTCGGGCTTGCTGCTTTACGGCGCGTCGCTGGTTTACGGCTTTACGGGTTCGACCACGTTTGAAGGCATTGCGCGCGTCGCCGCGTCAACGGAACAGAACACCGGGCTCGTCATCGGCCTCGTTTTCATGATTTCCGGCCTCGCGTTCAAGGTGTCCGCCGCGCCGTTCCACATGTGGACGCCGGACGTGTATGAAGGTTCCCCGACGCCGGTGACGGCGTTTTTCGCCGCCGCGCCGAAGCTCGCGGGTATGGCGCTGTTCGCGCGTGCGCTCACCGTTTCATTCCCCGGCGTTCTCGAAGACTGGCAGCCGGTGATTGCGCTCATTGCGGTGGCGTCCATGGCCGTCGGCGCGTTCTCGGCGATTGCGCAGACCAACATCAAGCGCCTGATGGCGTATTCCTCTATCGGCCATATGGGCTATGCTCTGATCGGTCTTGCCGCCGGCACGGCGCAGGGCGTTTCGTCGGTGCTGATCTACATGGCGATCTACATCGTCATGACCATTGGAACCTTCGCCGTCATCTTGATGATGCGCCGCCGCGGCGGGATGACGGAAAACATTTCCGACTTGTCCGGCCTGTCGCGCACCAACATGCCCATGGCGCTGATCATGACGGTGCTATTGTTCTCGCTAGCGGGCGTGCCGCCGACGGCCGGGTTTTTCGGCAAGTGGTTCGTGTTCTTCGCCGCTGTCGAAGCGGACCTGATCTGGCTTGCTGTCGCGGGCGTTTTCGCCAGCGCGATCTCCGCGTTTTATTACCTGCGCATTGTCTGGTTCATGTGGTTCGACGAACCGGCCCCGGCATTCGAGCGCGACGCAGGACCGGCGCTGACTTTCGCCGCCTGGGGTTCGGCCATTTTGATGTTCCCGGTGCTGACCATATTCATCGGCCCCTTGATGCAGGCGGCGGGGCGCGCTGCGGCGTCGCTCTTTTAAGTGGCCAAACTCGCTTCCGGCGCCGACCTTCAGCTTTTCGATACGCTTGATTCTACCAGCCTTGAGGCCAAGCGCCGGATCGAGGCGGGCGAGAACGGTCCGCGCTGGATCGTGGCGCTGAAGCAGACAGCAGGATACGGGCGTCGAGGCCGCGGCTGGGAGCAGCGCGCGGGCGACTTTGCAGGGACGCTTTTTTTCAAACCGGATAGCGAGAAGGAAACGCTCGGTCAGGTTTCGTTCATTGTCTCGCTGGCGCTGGCCGCTGCTTTCGATGAAATCATTCCGCAGGAAAAAACCAGACTGAAATGGCCGAACGACGTTCTTGTGGAGGGCGGCAAATGCGCCGGCATTCTGCTCGAAAACCTGGGCGCGCATCTCGCCATAGGCGTCGGCGTCAACATGGTGACGGCGCCGGAGGGCATGCCTTACAAAACGGCGCGGCTGATAGATCATGCGACGGATCTTCCCGACCCGCCGGATTTTGCCGCGTGTCTCGACGAGCATTTCTGGCGCGTTTACCAAATCTGGCGAGAGCAAGGCTTTGAGCCAGTTCGCCAGCAATGGCTGGCGCGCGCCGCCAGCGTGTTTGAAGAAATCACTGTCCGCTTGCCGAATGAGGAGCTCAAGGGCGTCTTCGCCGGGCTCGATGAAACCGGCGCGCTGGTGTTGCGCTCCGCGGCCGGAAAGCGGACAATCGCGGCGGGCGAGGTGTTTTTCGCCGCCTCGAAGAAAGAAAGTTAAGACACGACATGCTGCTCGCCATCGACGTCGGCAACACCAACTCGGTCATCGCGCTTTTTGACGGCGACAAATCTGTTGCGCAGTGGCGGGCCTCGACCTCGACGACGCGCACGGCCGACGAATACGCCGTGTGGCTGTCGCAGCTGATGGAGTTTCACGGGCAACAACTGACAGATGTATCCGAATGCATCATCTCGACGGTGGTGCCGCAGTCGCTGTTTCACTTACGCAACCTGTCGCGGCGCTATTTCAACTGCGAGCCGTTCGTCATTGGCCACGACAATATTCCCGGTGTCGAGGTGCGGATTTCAAAACCGTCGGAGGCGGGGGCCGACAGGCTAGTGAACGCGGTGGGCGCCTTTACAGCCCATGGCGGCCCGCTGGTGGTGGTGGACTCAGGCACGGCGACGAACTTCGACATCGTCGGGGCGGACGGCGCCTTTGAAGGCGGCGTCATCGCGCCCGGCATCAACCTTTCCATGCAGGCGCTACATGAGGCGGCGGCGCGTCTGCCGCGTATCGCCATCGAAAAACCGCCGAGAGTGATCGGCACCGACACCGTCGGCGCCATGCAGACCGGCGTCTTCTGGGGGTATGTCAGCCTGATCGACGGGTTGGTGACGCGCATTAAGGAAGAATACGGCAAACCGATGAAGGTCGTCGCCACGGGCGGCATCGCATCGCTGTTCGAAGGCCAGACAACGTCCATTGATATCTTTGATCATGACCTGACTATTCGCGGGCTACTTGAGATCTCGAAACGGCTGAAGGCGAAATAATGTCCCGCAAGGAACTTGTATTCCTGCCGCTCGGCGGTTCCGGCGAGATCGGCATGAACATGAACCTTTACGGGTTCGGCACGCCAGCGAACCGCCAGTGGGTGATGATCGATTGCGGCGTCATGTTCGGCGACCTCACGACGCCCGGCGTCGATCTCATCTGTCCGGACCCGTCCTACATTCTCGAAGAAAAGGAAGCGCTGCACGGGCTGTTGCTGACGCACGGTCACGAAGATCATATCGGCGCCGTGGCGCTCCTCGCGCCGAAACTTGGCTGTCCGATTTACGCGACGCCGTTTACCGCGGCGCTCGTGGCGCGAAAATTTGCGGAATACGAAGTCGAGGGCATCGAACTCAATGTCATCGACATGAACGCCCGGTTCAAACTCGGGCCGTTTGATATCGAATATGTGACGCTGACGCACTCCATTCCGGAGCCGAGCGGCGTGATCCTCAGAACTGACCTCGGAACCGTGCTGCACACCGGCGACTGGAAGATCGATGCGACGCCCGCGCTCGGGCCCGTGACCGACAGCGGCACGATCAAGAAGCTGGGCGATGATGGACTGCTCGCCATGGTGTGCGATTCCACCAACGTGCTGTCTTCGGGTGAGTCCGGTTCGGAATCGGCGGTCAGAACATCGCTCACGAAACTCATCGCCGAACAGGAAGGCCGCGTGGCGGTGACGACATTTGCATCAAATGTTTCCCGTGTGGTTTCCATTTGCGAAGCCGCCGCCGCGGCGGATCGCAGCGTGTGCCTGCTCGGGCGTTCGATGCTGCGGATTGTCGATGCGGCGCGCGAGACGGGGCTGTTGCCGGAAGGGCTGTCATTTGTCGAACCGCAGGACGCAGGCCACCTGCCGCGCCAGCATGTGCTGTATCTTTGCACGGGGTCGCAAGGAGAGCCTCGCGCGGCGCTCTCGCGCATTGCACGTAACGATCATCGCGACCTAACGCTGTCCGAAGGCGACACGGTGATTTTTTCATCGAAGATCATTCCCGGCAATGACCGCGAGATTTACAATCTGCAAAACGATCTCGTTGAGCTTGGCGTGAAAATCATCACGGAAAAGGACGAATTCGTTCATGTCTCCGGCCATCCCTGCCGGGAGGAATTGCGGTCCATGTATCAATGGGCGCGGCCGGAAATCGCAATCCCGGTGCATGGTGAGGCGCGCCACCTTGAAGAGCACGCCGAATTTGCACTGGAACTCGGCGCAGAGAAGTCTTTCGCGCCGCGAAACGGCGATCTTATTCGCATTGCGCCGGACGGGCCGGAGCGGATCGACGAGGTTCCAGCGGGCCGCATGTATCTCGACGGCGATGTGCTCATGCCGGATGGCGCGGCGGCGATGCGCGAGCGCAAGAAACTTTCCTATGCGGGCGTTCTGTTCGTTTCGATCGCTTTCGATAAAAAAGGCGAGCTGGCCGACGTCATCGCCGCCGACGGCGCAGGCGTCGTCTGGGCCAGCGACGCGCCGGATGCCGCTGCCGAACTCGCCGATGAAATCGATGACGCCTTGACCGACCTGCCGCGCACCAAGCGCAAGGACGACGAGGCTGTGGCGCTGGCGGTGAAACGGGCGGCGCGGATTTACTTCGACGACGTCTGGGGCAAGCGGCCGGTGATCGTCACCCACATCCTGAGACTGCAGTCATGAACATCGCCGGCGCCATTGTTATCTATATCATCTGGTGGTGGGTCGCCTTCCTTGCGGTGTTGCCGCGGGAAATCACTGGCCGATGGGAGGCTGACGACGACGGCGTCAAGGGCGCCGATCCCGGCGCGCCGACCGAGCCGAAAATCAAAAAGAAGATGTGGCTGGCGACGAAAGTTTCCGGCGTTCTTTGGCTCGTCACGGTCGCGATCATCCTCAGCGGCGTTTTCAATTTTAGAGACTAGTCTTCAATGCAAAATGTATCCGACTCGCCACGGCCTGACCGTGGCGTCCATCATGTCCATTCACCCAGGACGCTGTCTGGTCGCCACGCTTAAAGCGTGGCGAGTCGAAAGAAGTCGGATGAGGTTAACCTCGCCAACCGGCCTCTTGCGTTCATTAATGGGCTGGCTTAGCAACATGATTATCCAGACTTTCCAACGGCTTTGACCGCCAAATCCGAGAGGGGGGTTCATGTCTGAAACTGCGCCCGCCGAAGAAGAAGTGCACCCTGACGGGCTCCCGCCGGAGGAGGACGGTCAGTTCGCGGACGACCAGACTCTGTCGCCGGACTTCGTGCGCGCCATTGAAGACGTCATCGACGCCGAAGACCTGGAAGCCTACGAAGGCCTTACCCGCGAAATGCACCCGGCGGATATCGCCGACCTGTTCGGTCTTCTACGTGAGGATGAACGCGACGCCCTGATCGCCATGCTTGGCGGGGCGATCCCTTCCGAAGTGCTCGCCGAACTCGATGAAGATTTGCGCGAAGACATCATCGAGGCCATGGAGCCGGCGAAGGTCGCCGAAGCCGTCATGGAGCTCGACACGGACGATGCGGCGTTCGTGCTTGAAGATCTCGATGAGGAAAAACGCGCCGAAATTCTGGCGCTGGCGCCGATTGAAGACCGCCTCGCGCTCCGCGCCGCTCTCGACTTTGAAGAGGACAGCGCCGGCCGCCTTATGCAGCGCGAGTTCTTCGCGTCGCCGGCGTTCTGGACCGTCGGACAGATCATCGACCGCCTGCGCGGGACCGAGGAACTGCCTGACAAATTCTATGAAGTTTTCGTTGTCGATCCCTCATTCAAGCCGACGGGATCGGTGCCGCTCTCGACGCTGTTAAAGTCGAAACGCGACACGGTGATTCAGGACATCATGACCAGCCGCGACATGCGCACCGTGCCGGTGACCATGGACCAGGAAGAGGTCGCCTATCTTTTCGAACAGTACAACCTGATCTCCGCGCCGGTTGTGGACGACGCCGACCGCCTGATCGGCATGGTCACGGTGGACGACATCGTCGAGACCGTTCGCGAGGAAACGCACGAAGACATGCTCGCGCTGGGCGGCGTCGAGGCTGACACCGGCCTTTCCGACACCGTTTTGGAAACCGTGCGCTCGCGCTTTTCATGGCTCGCCGTCAATCTCGGCACGGCGATCCTCGCTTCGCTTGTGATCGCCATGTTCGATGCGGCCATCGGTCAGATCGTGGCGCTGGCGGTGCTGATGCCGATTGTCGCCTCCATGGGCGGCAATGCGGGCACGCAAACGCTGACGGTTGTTGTGCGCTCGCTCGCCACCAAAGACCTCACCGCAACCAACGCCGCACGGATCGTTTTTCGTGAAGCGCTGGTGGGATTTTTGAACGGCGTGATTTTCGCGGTGATCATGGGCGCGCTTGCAGGCGTATGGTACTTCGCCAGCGGTTGGGGGAGTGAAGCCGACGCGATCAATCTCGGTCTGGTGGTCGGCGTCGCCATGATCATCAATCTTCTGGCGGCGGGCCTTGCCGGCATCTTGATCCCGATCGGCCTTCAGCGCGCGGGCGCCGACCCGGCGGTTTCGTCGGCCGTATTCGTGACGACAGTTACGGATATTGTCGGTTTCTTCGTGTTCCTGGGGCTTGCCGCCGCAGTGTTGTTGCCGGCGGCAAGTTGATCTTCAGTTCGTCTGAAGGGCCTTGCGCCGGCGCCACCAGAAAACACCGCCGCCGATCATCAGCAGGAACAGGATGCCGGGCTCCGGCATATCGACAGGCGGCTCCTCGGGCTCGCATTCTTCCACTTCCGGATCGCATGGCGGCTCGACCGGCGGCACGATCACGGGCGGCGGAAATACCGGCGGGTTTACCGGCGGCGGCGTGAACACCGGGTTCTCCGGCGGAAACACCGGCGGCGGCGCAGGCGTTGTCGCCGTTGGCGGAACCCGCCTCGATTCTACCGGCTCAACTGGATTATATCCGGCGAGCCGCGTTGGAACCGGGCGGGGCGCTAAAAAGAATCGGCGGCGGCCCTCCGCTGGCCATCGCCTTCGCCGCAGCACCCGCAATTCACGACAATGTCGTTGCGGATGTCGCCCACGGCGCGCGCGTACCAGGCGGCGAATTCCTCTTCGGTCATGCCCGAAGAGCCTTTTCCGCCGCCAAAGCCGCCGGTCACCAAAATCGCGACCGCAATGATGGCGGCTGCGATGATGTTCGTGATCCCATTACCCAACATAAGCACCTCTGACGCCCCCGCCCGGGAATTATAGCTGAACGCCGCTGTTTCGGCGCGTGATCCGGGCGGATCTGGCTCATACCGCCCCATACTCCCAATTATTGTGCCAGAATCGCGCGCCCGGTCATCTTCCCCGGAACATGGAAAACGCATATATAACAACTAGATAGAGGGTCCTGCGAGGATTTCGGTGAATTGTGTCGTGAGACCGCGCGTCAGCGCAAATGGAAAACTGTGCCGTTTTGGCGCCTAGAAGCCCCGAAATTCGCCGCGAAAAGCCTCCCGTCTACCAAATCCGACGCGCCCGTGTTAGGAATCGTTAACGGTATTCGCTTGGGGGAGCTGTCAAATCAGCCGGTCGGCTGCGGGATCCCAACGGATGTCGGCGGGTTGATGCGAGTTTAGAGGGGTAGAGCGGGTCTGATGCGGACGGGAGAGACCGGTCTTAATCTGATCAAGGGTTACGAAGGCCTGCGTATGTCGGCGCATTATGCGCCTACGGAGCAGTGGACCGTCGGCTATGGCCATACGGGCTCTGCGCGCCACGGCATGAGCGTGACCGAAGGCGATGCAGAACGCCTTTTGCGGGATGACGTCAAACCCATCGAACAGTTGATCGGCGACACAGTGCGCGCGCCACTCAACCAGAACGAACATGACGCGCTGGTTTCGCTCATTTTCAATATCGGCGAGGACAACTGGAAGCGCTCAACGGTGCTCCGTAAGCTGAACGCCGGCGACAAGATCGGCGCGGCGAATGCGTTCGAATTGTGGACCAAGGCATTCGTCAATAACGAGCTTGCGACGCTCGATGGTTTGGTGCGCCGCCGCGCGGCGGAAAAGTCATTATTCCTGATGCCGACCGATGCGGCGCTTGTTGTTCCTTCGTCGGATGTTTCTCCGGCGTCGGAGTGCGAACCGGAATATCTTTCCGACCGCGTCATGAACGCAAAGCCCCTGGTCGATTTCGACAGGATCAAGGACGAAGCAAATCGCGAGCTGGCGCCGGAAGAACGCGCCGCCAGAACGCGCGCCTTGTTCGCGGCGACGCAGGCGCTTTCCGGCGATCCGTCGAAAATGATTATCTCAAAGGCTGAAGAGCGCGCGGATATGGGCATCACGATCGGCGCGATGCTGGCCGGCCTGATGGCGTTCGCCATGACCGGCATAGGCGTCATTCTGCTTTTAGGGCAGGAAGCGCCCGGCATCGCCGAAGCGCTGGGATTGTCCTACGACCGTTTCGCTACGCTGTTTGAAAATCTGCCGGTCTGGCTTTCGGGCGTCGGCGCGGCCATGTGCTATTTCATCCTCTATATTCTGGTGAAACGCACGGCGCGGCATGACCTCAAACGCCAGCGCGCGCGCGATCTGGCGCGGATGCGAGTGGCCGAATAGTCCTCAGCGGTTTCCCCGTGTTATTCTCTCCGGCATGACGGTTCATCTGGTAAAGCTTTGCGCCGGGGCTGAAAGCCTCGAGGATTTGCGCACCCGCATAGACTATCGCGTAGCGGCGAATTTGGCTGCCGGGCGGGGCGGGGTGCATGACCATGTAACGCGCATGCATCCGCGACGAGAACCCGATCTGCTCGACGGCGGGTCTATCTATTGGGTGATCAGGGGCGTAATTCTGGCGCGGCAAAAGATTACCGGGCTCGAAAGACGAACCGGGCGTGACGGCATTGAGCGGACGGCGATCCTGCTCGATCCGAAATATGTGCTGACCGCGCCGGCGCCGCGACGTGCGTTTCAGGGCTGGCGGTATTTGACGACGGAAGACGCGCCGCGCGATCTTGAAACGAGAACGCAGCGAAAGGCGCCGCCGCCTGAACTGAGTATCGAACTGGCTGAACTGGGGTTGTTGTAATGGTGGCTTTAAGACCGATCATCATGGGGGTTGGCGCCGCAGGCGCGGCCGCGACGGCGATTTTCACGCAACCTTTTCGCGATGCAGACGAAACACAGTCGAACGGCGATCGAGGCGCTTATGAAGTCTGTCTGAAAACGCAGATGCCCCTGTTCGAAAAGGCTTCTGCGAAATGCTACGGCCACGAGGCGTTGCTGGCGCTCATGGATGAACGCATTCTTGATTTGCAGGGAAACCCGGTAACCGCAACAATGACGCATCCGAGCGACATGTCGGTCCCGTCGCGTAATCTCAATACCTGTCGCGACTACCGCGAATTGTCGTTTGATGGATGGTACGCGGCTACTACGCGCGAGATGCGGCGCGAGGGATATTTCGTACGCGCTTGCGGCGCGCTTTCCGCAATGTTTGATGCGCAGGCGGCGGGCAGGGAGTACTTCACAAACGGATCGCCAGAAAGCGAAGAAGTGGCCTCTCTCAAGGGCGTTTTGCGAATCGGCGAAACGGCCGCGGATATCGACGCCGTCGTTGTGGAACAGCCCGGCGCTTTTCAGTGGCGAATCGCCGCCGACAGCCAGTTTGTTGAAATTCAGGAGCTTGCCAACGCCGATTTCGACAATGACGGCATTGGGGAAATCCTGGTGTTTCTGGCTGGCGGAACCAATGGCGGATCGGCGCTGTTTTATGATGTCGGGCTGATTCAGAAGGATGCGGCCGAGGCGCCGCTTGAATTCTCGCCTTTGTCTTTGGAGCGAGATGATGCCGCCGGCGCCGCCGGCTGACAAATCTCGGGAAAAGGACGAATTAATTCTCGCCGGAGCTTGGTCTTAGCGCTTGGACCGTCAGCGCGGGATGTCTATGATACGGAGGTCTTTGGAATTCCAAGGAGAAACCGGCCCTTGCCCTTAGTAAAATCAGTTTATTCATCCGTTCGCCGGACCGTCGGCGTTATTGCGGCGTTTTCGCTTTTGTCAGCCTGCGCGTCCTTTCCGGGAGGCGATGATGGCGCGCCGGAATTGAGCGAGACGGAGGCGGCAGCCGAAGCAATGAAAGTCGCCACGCTGGAGGCGGAGGTTGCACGGCTGAAATCCCAGAATGCGCGTCTCGCCAATGAAGTGCTAGCGCTGCAGCGCGAACGCGATCGTGTCGCATCGGTTGATCCGGCGCAGGCAGATGAGGCTGACGATCATACCGAGCCGTCGCTGCCGCCGGCGCCGGAAGCCGTCGACCGGGAACAACCCAATGCTGTGGTCGATGATGCGGCGTCGCCGGCGCTCGCTCAGACAGACGTGCCGGTGCAAACCTCGCCCCGGCTGGTGCAGCCTGCATTCGCGTCAAACGAAACGGTCTTCGAAAACGAGGCCGACGGCGAAATCAAAACCGAAAGCGTGCTTTACGGCGTTCATCTAGCGTCCTACCGAAAAATGGAGGAAGCGCGCGCCGGCTGGCGGCAATTGCAACGCCAAAACCCGGACGAACTTGGATTGCTTGAGCCGAGAGTGGAAGATGTCACTGTGAAAGACAAAGGCAAGTTCCTCAGGCTCATTGGCGGCGGTTTTTCCGCGAAGGACAAGGCCGAAGCCCTATGTTCCCAACTCAAGGCCAAAGGCATGTTCTGCAGCGTTGCCGGCTTCGAGGGCGAGCGGTTATCGCTGGCGGAATCGGACAGTTAATTTTCGTCAGCGGGCGGCGCGATATCATAGGCGCGCTTGTCAAACAGGACGCCTTCATATTCGTCGGCCCCTTCATAACGCACGACCAGTTCGCCGGCGCTCAAGGAGAGGAACCCGAAAGGCACTGAAACCGTCCGCTTTTCCGCATCAATGAAACCGGCGACATTATCGCGGGCGCCGAGGCGGTGAGTTTCAGCGTCTTTTTCATCCGGCGTGTAATCGACAACGATACGTCCGTAGCTTGAGTTGTCGCCTTCGGGCGTGACCGACGTTTCGAGAAACAAGAGCCCTTCCTTGTCGCGCAACAGCTTCGTGTCGGTGATTTTCGCTTTCGCCTTGCCGCCATTGCGCAAAATTACCGGCGCCGAAACGGCGAGACTGACATCGACTTGCAATCCGCTGTCGCTTGCCTTGCGGATTGGCGTTCGCGACGCTTCGGTTTCGATCAGCAGGTGTGAACGGCGCTCGCCCTTCGGCAACACCGCGCCGTCGCGAATAGCGACGGTGACGCTCATGCGTGCGCCGGGTTTCAAGCGAAAATGCGCTGGGCTGACGACGAGATAAGGCGCGGCGCTCAAATCTTCGCGCGCTTCCGGCAGGGCCGGCGTATAGCCTTCCTCTGTTGCCGTCAGATCGACCCAGGTGACGCGGCCGTCAATGATCCGGTCGGACGGATTTGAAACGGTGAATTCAGCGCTGGGGTTGTCTTCGGTAAGGACCTGGCGCAGAGGATACAGTCCCATATCGGCATTGGCCGGCGCCGCGAAAAGCGCCAGAATGCCGATGAGAGCCGCGGAAACGCTGCAGTGCTTGCCTATCGCCATGGGACCCAGAATCGTCTCACTGTCGAAACTAGCGGGAGATGGTTTCCCATCGGTTTGCAAGGAACATGAAATCCGACGCTTCGGCGCCGCCGAAGGCCGTCACTGGAAACATTAATGACGCACGTAATCGTACTGGGGAATGAAAAGGGCGGGTCGGGCAAGTCGACGACCGCCATGCATCTTGTGGTGGCGCTGCTGCGATCCGGCCGGAAGGTCGGGGCGGTGGACCTCGATCTGCGTCAGGGCAGCTTGAAGCGATATATCGAGAATCGAAGAAAATTCTGCGAAATCAAAGGCAAAGAACTTCTTTTTCCGGTTGAGGTGGATGTTGAACCGTCGAGCCTCGACAGCCGCACCGAGAGCCAGGCGAAGGAAACCGAGAACTTCAAGGCGGCGCTGCAAAAGCTTGAAGGGTGTGATTTCGTGGTGATCGATTGCCCCGGCGCGAACACCCACCTTTCCCGTCTCGCCCATCTTCACGCCGACACGATTGTGACGCCGCTGAACGACAGTTTCGTGGATTTTGACCTGCTCGCGCGAATCGATCCTGAGACGGGCAGAGTGACCGGTCCCAGCCTTTACAGCGAGATGGTCTGGACCGCGCGCAAGCAGCGGGCGATGACCGGCGTGCCGGGCGGCATTGACTGGGTCGTCATGCGAAACCGTCTTTCGGCCACGCGGGCCCGGAACAAGAAGAATATGGGCGACAAGCTGGATGAGCTGTCGTCGCGTATCGGGTTTCGCCTCGCGCGCGGCTTTGGCGACCGGGTGATCTATCGCGAGCTGTTTCCCATCGGGCTGACGCTTCTCGATCTCGGCGGCGTTGATTCGCCGGTGCGCCTCACGACCATGAGCCATGTGACGGCGCGCCTTGAAATCCGCTCTTTGGTCGCTTCGCTGAATCTCCCTGAGCAGCAAAAAGCGGAAGTCCGGGGCAAGGCCGCGGCCTAGAGAGCCCTAGCGGATAATTTTCAAAAGCGGCCGCGAACAGGCTAAGCTGTAATCCATGTGGTTTGGCGCATTTGCTTTGATTATCGCCGTCGTTGCGGCCGGCTGGCTGCTGTTTCGTATTGCCGGGAATGATGGCGTCAATAGCGAACAGCGGAACATGACGGTTTTGAAGATTGTCGTTTTGCTGGCGCTGACGGCCGCGCTTGCTGTCGCGAAACTATGGCCGCTTGCCTTGATGGTGCTTGTCGGCGCGGGCGGCGTCATGGCGATCGAGGCATGGCGCGCAAGCCACAACGAACTCGACGAAACCGAAATCACGCCCGCTTCCCCGCCGGCAAAGCGCATGAGCGAGGAAGAGGCGCTGTCGGTTCTGGGGTTGCAAAGCGGCGCCGGCGCAGAAGATATTCGCGCCGCCCATCGCAAACTGATTTCTCAGCTGCACCCCGACAAGGGCGGGACGGATTATCTGGCGTCTAAAATCAATGAAGCGCGGGATTACTTGCTAAAACGCCTTGGCGAACTTTAAGCTACGCCTTTGTTTTTCTCGCCCTCAGAATTTTTGAATTCATCTTCGTCGACGACACAATTGCGCCCGGCCGCTTTCGCCGCATAAAGGCATTTGTCGGCGCGCTCGACAAGCGTTTCCATGGAATCATCCTTGTCGAACATGGCGACGCCGATCGACATGGTGACGACGCCAAGATCCTCGTTCGTGCGGCGCTTCTTGAGGCGTCGCGACTCCACCGCTTCACGCATCCGGTTGGCGAGCATGATGGCGTTCGCCAATGAGGTTTGCGGCAGCAGAACAGCAAATTCCTCGCCGCCATAACGCGCCAGCAAGTCCTGGCCTTTGACGTTGTTGTTCATGACATCAGCGACAAGGCGCAACACCTGGTCGCCCGTCTGATGACCCCAGGTGTCATTGAATTTCTTGAAATGATCGATGTCGCCAAGAAGCAGGGCGAGCGGCTCGCCCGTCTCAACGGCTTCGTCCATATGCAGGATCAATGAACGGTCAAAAGTCGCACGGTTGGCGACACCGGTGAGTGCGTCGCGCATGGCTTCGGCCTGGATCGCCTCAACGTCGCGCTGCAGCGCGCTCACTTCGCTTGCCGATTCGGCAAGCCGCGTTTCCAGCACTTCGTTTTCAGCGCGCATGGACTTGGCGATCGTCAGTACATTTTCGAGAAGCGCGCCGACGACTGGAACTTCGGATTTCGTATCGCTCAACTGATCCGACAAATCCGTCAGCTTCCGGCTGTGCCCCTGCGCATTTTCACCGGTCTGTTCGACGATATCGTAAAGGTCCGAAACCTCCGCCTGAAACCGCGCCACCAGATTGATGACGTCATGCGACAGTTCGGCGTGCTGGATATGGTCTTTATAAAGCTTGTCGGCCTTTTCCTGGCTGACCTTGCCGTTCTTATCCATCGCCTTCTGGATGGCGGACGAAAGCGCGGCGTTACCGCCTTCCACATGCGCGTACCATAGTTCGTAGTTGCGCGGGCTTGATGGCAAGCCTGTGTGCTTCAATGCGCTGAGCGTCAGCTCGGCATAGCGGTGTGTTGTTTCGATATCTAAAGTCATGTCGCCCTGGATTTACGCTGAGGCGTAACGCCTCCCCCGATTAAAGGAGACGCTAGGCAAACATCGTAAAAGTTTGGCTAAATCAGGCCGGATAGAGGCTGTTTAAAGCCCTGAAGACAGACCTTGCGCATTCGTTAACGCTATCGTGCGACTTCGCGGGTCATGAAGGCCGGCACGTGATCGCCAAGCCCGACGGTGGGCTCGGACGGGCCTTCGCGGCGGCGAGATGATTTTTTGGCTGCTGATTTCCTGCGGGGCGGACGCGCTTCGCGCACATTTTCTTCTTCTTTATTGCTCTCGAGAGCAGGTTTTTCATCATCAGGCGTCGATTCTGATTTTCTCTCGTCACGCCGGCTGCGGCTGCGCTCGGGGCGCTTGCGTTTGTCGTCCGGTTTGCCGCGGCGGCGTTTGTCCTCCACCGGATTTTCTTCAAAGAACTTCGTGAAATCGAGAGCTTCGATCTCCTTCGCGCCAATGGTTTTGAGAATGGCGTCATAATATTTGCCGTCCGCGGGCGTCACCAGCATCATCGCCGCACCCTTGCGGCCGGCGCGGCCCGTACGGCCGATGCGGTGAACGTAATCGTCGGAATGGATTGGCGTGTCGTAATTGAAAACGTGGCTTACCGCCGGAATGTCGAGTCCGCGTGCAGCAACGTCTGACGCCACAAGAAACTGGATCTCGTCATTGCGGAACTTGTCGAGCGTTTCCGTGCGGAACGCCTGCGCCAGATCGCCATGGATCGGTCGAGCGTTGAAGCCGTGCTTTTGCAGCGACTTGGCGACGATATCGACCGTTGATTTTCTGTTGCAGAAGATGATGCCGTTTTTGACGTTTTCGTGGCCTAACAATTCACGCAAAGCAGCCCGCTTCAGCTTGTCGTCCCTCGACGGCACGTTGACGATGCGTTGCGTAATCGTTTCCGCTGCGGTCGCTGGTTTTGCAACCTCGACCTGCACAGGATTGTGCAGGAACTGGTCCGTAATACGCTGGATTTCCGGCGGCATGGTCGCGGAGAAAAACAGCGTCTGGCGCGTCATTGGCGTGAGTTTGAAAATCTTTTCGATATCCGGAATGAAGCCCATGTCGAGCATGCGGTCGGCCTCGTCGACCACCATCACTTCAATACCGTTGAGCAGAAGGCGTCCGCGCTCGAAATGATCGAGCAGGCGGCCCGGCGTTGCAATCAGTACATCGACACCGCGCGTCAGCTTCGCATCCTGATCGCCGAAGGAAACGCCGCCGATCAAAAGCGCCATCGAAAGCTTGTGATTGATGCCATATTTTTCAAAATTTTCCGACACCTGCGCGGCCAGCTCGCGAGTTGGGGCGAGTACGAGGCTACGAGGCATACGGGCTTTGGCGCGGCCCTTTGCAAGCCGTTCGATCATCGGCAGCGTGAATGAAGCCGTCTTGCCCGTGCCGGTCTGCGCGATGCCGAGAACGTCGCGGCCTTCGAGCGCAGGCGGAATGGCCTGTTCCTGGATAGGGGTCGGGTTTTCGTAGCCAGCTGAAGAGATAGCTTCGAGGAGTTTCGGCGATAAGCCGAGATCAGCAAAAGACATTCAGTCTCCGTTTGGGTTTTTAAGGCTGGCGCGCCGCGGCAGTGCGCAGGGCCAGCGATGTCACATCGGCGGGGGTTAATTCCAACGCCCCGCTCTTCCGCCGTTTGGAAGCGATGCGTCATCGGTCGCAAAATGCAGTCCGTTTCGAACCGGGCAATGCGGGTGGGGCGCTGCGTCTTATTGTGGGGCCAGTATCAAGGCCGGTAGCGCGCGCTGCATTGCAGCATTTGCAGAAAGGGGACCTAAAGGGCTTCCTAAGCGGAGTCAACGATCGGCCCCTGATTTGGTCCGCTCATGGCTGGCCTGACAGGTGGTTGTTGCCTAAAATCATCACATGAAAGCTCGACTGTCCTATATCGGTGCAATCGCTGCGGTATCGCTCACTTGTGCGCCGGCCGCCGCCGCTGACGGTTTCGACAAGGAGGCCTGCACCTTCAACGGCTTACCGCTTTACGGGGATGTTCAGGTGGTCGAGAGCTTTCCCGACATAAAGGTACAGGTGGTGGAGAGCTTTCCGGATCTCAGCGTTGAAGTGGTGACAAGCTTTCCTGACGATTGCGGCCAGTGGAAATTCGTCGAGAGTTTCCCTGACGTCAAAATTCAGTACGTCGAGAGCTTTCCGGACATAAAAATCAAAATGGTCACAAGCTTTCCCGGCTGGCCGTAAGCGCTAAGGGTTCAAGATGAAAATCATGTACGGAGTTGCTGCGCTCGCGTTGAGCGCCTGCGGACAGAATGGCGTGTCGTCAGCGCCAGCTGACGCGTTGATGATGCAGCTATCGGCGCATTGCGGGAAAGCGTTCGAGGGCCGTGTCGTTTCAGATGATGCGGTTGACGCGGACTTTGCGAAGGGAAAACTGGTTGCGCATGTGCGCAGCTGTTCCGTCAGTGAAATTCGCATTCCGTTTCATGTCGGGGATAACCGCTCGCGCACCTGGGTGATAACGCGCACCGAAGACGGGTTGCGGTTGAAGCACGATCACCGCCATGAAGACGGATCCGAAGATGCGGTGACACAGTATGGCGGCGACAGCGCGATGGTTTCCGAAAATCGAGCCGAGTTTCCTGCTGACGGATTTTCCATTGACCTCTTTACCCGTGAAGGTTTGTCGGCGTCCGTAACGAATGTCTGGGCGATAGAAATAACGGATTCTGTTTTTTCTTATGAATTATCCCGCGAGAACAGGTTTTTCCGCGTGGAGTTCGATCTGGAAGCGCCGGTCCTTGCGCCGCCGGCGCCATGGGGCGCGGAATAAATCTATAACGCGCCACTCGCGGTCGATGAGTCTTGCGCATAAAGCGCTTCACGCTCCGCTTCCGGCATGCGCATGGCATTGATGATATCGCGCTGAATTTTGAAACGGTCGAGCTCAGAACCGTTAAGTTTTTTGCCTGTTGCGATCTTCAGGTTTTGCGGATTGACGGCCTGGCCTTTCAAGTGGACTTCATAGTGCAGGTGGGGACCAGTAGAGCGGCCAGTGGTGCCCACATATCCGATGATATCGCCCTGACGCACACGCTTGCCGGAGCGGATGCCGCGGGCGAAACCGTGTAGATGCGCGTACGCCGTTTCATAGCCATTGGCGTGACGGATTTTTATGTAATTACCGAAGCTGCCGTATCGGTTGGCGCGCTGGACGATGCCGTCGCCGGCGGCCTTGATCGGCGTGCCGCGATTGGCGGCAAAATCGACGCCCTTGTGCGCGCGGCGATAACCGAGGATCGGATGCTTGCGCGTGCCGAAACCTGAGGAGAGGCGGGCGCCGTCAATCGGTGTTTTCATCAACAGGCGTTTCGCGCCCTGGCCGGTGGCGTCGTAGAACTCCACGCGGTCGCCGCTTTCATCGTCAAAGCGGTAATACCCTTTTTCGCGCGAGCGGCCGCGCCAGTTGAGCCGCGCATAAAGAATGTCGCCGGCGGAAACGAGCTTGCCCATGTCGTCATATTTGACTTCGAAGATTGCTTCGAATTCGTCGCCGCCAAATATCTCACGCTGGAAGTCGACGTCATAGGCGAATGCGTCGGCAAGATTGGCGATCACTTCGTCAGGCGCGCCGACGGATTTCGCCGACATGTAAAGACTGCCGTTGATGCGGCCAGCCACCGACATGACGCGGGTCGTCAGCGGCACGGTTTTCTTCTCAGCCGTCATTTCACCGCTCGGCGCGCGGCGGACGATGACGCGATTTTCAGCATCGGCGCGATATTCCAGGCGCAACAGTTTCGCCTGTTCGTTGTCGCCGGCCGAGGCCTGCTGAAATAGCGTCCGGTTCGGCCAACCGAGGGTCAGCGCAAATTCCTGACCGGGCAATAAGCGGCGCAGATTATGATGACGCCCGAACGCATAAGCCGCGGTGTTTGCGTCTTCGGCGCTGACGCCGACGCGTTTCAGTGCGTCGACAAAATTCTCACCGCGAGAAAGACGCACGCGAACTTCCTGCGGATCGCGCGACAAATCCTTGACGAGCGTAACTTGCGGAACAGCGTGGGTGAGAACCCTGCGCTCCATGTCGCTGGCGAAGTAAAACGGAACAGGCGCGTCGTCGTCGGTGGCGAGCATTAGACCGCCGAGTTTCATGGGGCGCGTCGGCGGCGTGATCGGCGCATCGGCGACCATTACGGCTTCGGGTTTCAGGCGTGGCAGTAATTCGTGATCTTCGTAGTTCGTGTCCTCTTCGGCGGCCGCGTTCTCTGCAACCCGAGTTGGTTTCAGGCTGGGAACAAGCCCGTCTTGCTGTGACTTTTCGGTTTTCTGAACACTCACCGCGCTTGCACGCGCGGCTTTTGATTCCGCAATCGCTTCGGCGACATTGAGCGGCTCGGCGGATGCCGTTTCACTCAGTTTGACGTCCGGCGCCACGGCGACGCTCAACGGCGTCTCAGTGGCGCGTTTCGGGGTTGATGTGGCGGAAATCGCCAGAAATCCGGCGCCGACGATCAAAACGCTTAGCGCTGCGATCAGCGCGCCGGGGCCGCGGCGCTTGCGCTCAAGCGGGCAATAGGCGTCGCCGCCGGTCGTAAGCGTCTGACCTGTATGAACAAACTCTTCCGTCATCCGCGCCGCGCCGCCTTCTTACGCAGGTTCAAATCACTATCCTCGCATGCCTCGCCAAACGCCGCAATTTTCGGCATTCTTGGGCGAAGCCGCTTCGCTCATTAGACGAAAACGTCGTTAATCAACAGAGAAAAGCGGCTGTGGCGTTTGAGGGATATGGGTAACTACATGCGGGTGGCGCGTTTCCTTGCGATCCTCGTTCTGTTCGTCGCGATTATCGCCGCGGCGCTTTACCTTTTGCGTATGCCGCTGGCCGGGTGGGCTGTCAGAAGCGCCATGGCGAATGCCGGCCTGGAAAGTCCTGAGGCGAAGGTGACGGCGTTAACCCTTGACGGGATCAGGCTTGAAAATATTTCGGCGGGATCGGGCGCGGCGCAGGCGTTCCGATTTGACTCGGTTGAGGCGGATTTTCGATGGCGTGAATTGCTGAGCGCTCGCAAAGTTGACGCGGTCCGCATCGGGCAGGGCGCATTAAGGCTGACCATTTCCGAAGACGGGGCCGTATCGATCCCGGGTGTCAAGACAGGCAGTGGCGGCGGCGGACAGGGCGGCGAACTGCCGTTCTCATCCTTGAGCGTTTCGGACGTTATGCTCTTCGTCGATGCGCCGGACGGCGCCGCATCAGGTAACATAACCGCGCTTTATGATGCTTCTGATGGCGGGACCGCGACGGCGAAACTCACGACGGACGGCATAATCTGGAAAGGCGTTCGCATCGCCGGCGGCGAGGCAACTGCAGAGATCGAATTCTCCGCAGACGGACAAGCGTCATTGGCCGCTGTGTTCGATGGCGACCTCGAAGTGCAAGGCGTGATCGCCCGGAGCGTAAACTTTAGCATCGACGGCGAAGGATCATCCTGGCGCGACTGGTCGGAAGGCGCGCTCGAGAATACAATTGGCGCCGCGCGGATCTCATTCAATGCGCCGGAAATCTTATTTGCGACGTCGACATTGCCGGAAGTCATGAGCCTTGCCTCTCTCGACGCTGTTTTCGGGGAACCAATAAACGAGGCGGCCCTTGCGGGCGCATTCGACTTGGCGCTGACAGAAAATGGTTTCACCATCAAGCTTGCTGATGGAAGGCCGCTGGCGCTGACGACGCCTGACGGGGCCTCTTTCTCGCTCGCGAGCACGGGCGCCGCGCCGCTTTATGCGCGCACCGGGACGCGCGAAACCGCCTCTTTCCGGTTCGGCCTTAAAAGCAACGGAGTCAGCGCTTCAGGAGCCGCCGACGCCGAACGTGACGGAGACTATTTGCGTGTCGCCGCGCCGATATCGATAGAAGAATATTCCTCGTCTGATTTGTCGCTTGACGGATCGGCGATCGATTTTCTGGCGACGGTCGATGGCGATGTTGCGGAAGCGGACCTGACGGTGAAATCGGGTCTAAGGAAAGCGCAGATCGGCCGGCTGACGCTTTCCGACGCCCCTTTTTCATCATCATTCAGGGTTGATGCGAACCTCGCAGCAAAAACGGCGAACATCTACAACAAGGAAAAGTGCGTCACGATTGAGCGCGGGCGTGCGCGTCTTGCCGAACAGAACGCAGAAGCCGTTCTGGGGCGCACGCAGCTTTGCAATTCGGACGGGCCACTCGCCGTGTTCACCTGGGCGGGCGACATGGTGTGCACCCTCAACGGAGAGCTTTCTTCGGCAAGCGGGCGCTTCCGTCTCGGCGATACCAGCGCGACGGGGCGCCCGCCGAACATTCGTTTCGATGCGGTTTATAATCCTGTCGGCAATCGCACCAAAATCGACGGGACAGTCACCGGCGGCGATGTCGCCTTGAATGACGCCATAGACATTTCCGCTGTGCTCGGACAGTTCGAATTCCTTCTCGATCCTGAAATGATGCACATAGACGGCGTCATAGAGCGCGCGCGGATCGAGCAGAGCGGCGAGCCCAAATTTATCACGCCCGTCATTGCAAACGGTAGGGTCAAGCTTGAGGGCGCTCGAACGACATTCGACTACGAACTGGAAACGCCGGCCGGGAATGCGCTGGGAACGGGTATTGGAACCCACGATATGGCGAGCGCCGCGGGCGAGACGGTGTTCACCTTTGACGGCCTGCGTTTCACGCAAACCGGGCTGCAGCCAAATGAGCTGGCGCCCGGCCTTAAAGGCATTGTTTCCGCAGCGACCGGCGGCGCCGACGGCTTGGTGCGCTTCGGCTGGTCCAAGGAAGGAATTACCTCGGGCGCCGAACTGGAACTGAGGAACATTTCCTTCAGCGGGCCGACGCTGGCGATCACTCGAACCAGCGGCGTGGACGGGTCGATTGAATTATCAAACCTGCTCCCGGTCACGACGAACGGGTTGCAGAACATCAGGCTCAACATTGTCGACGCCGGCGCGCTGAAACTGGAGAACGGCGAAGTGACTTTCGAGTTTCCCGGCGACGACACGCTGCATCTCGCCCGAGGGGAGTTTCCCTGGTTCGGCGGAACCATCGGCGCTTACGATGCGACGGCTTCTTTTAAGGGCGCCGCAAACATTCCGTTGCGTACAGAAAATATAGACCTGAAACAGGTTCTGGAGTTCGCGAGCGTAGACGGCCTTTCCGGCGAAGGAATGTTGAGCGGTTCCCTGCCGCTTATCTTCGAAGGCGGAAAAGCGCGGATTGAAAATGGCGTTCTTCGCTCTGAGGGGTCGGGCGCAATCCGCTACACGGGGCCAGCGGCGGAAGCGGCGGCCGCGGCAGGTGAAAACGCGCAAATCGCTTTCGACTTCTTGCGTGACCTTCGCTACAAGTCGCTTGAAGTTACAATCGACGGGGCGCTCGACGGCCAGCTTCAATTCGGGCTGCGGTTTGAAGGCTCCGGCGATCTGACGGTGCGCAATCAGAATGTTCGCAACGTGCCGGTTCTTTATCGAATCAATCTGACCGTGGAGAACATGGACCTGATCCGTCAGGCGAACCTTTTGAAGGCGATCCAGCTTGAAGTCGAAGAGGAATTGTCCGGAACGAACAGGAACTAGGGTAAAATGTGACGGCTTTGGGGGAGGATGAGCGTAATTCCGCCTGTTTTTCGCCTCAAGGCTGCAGTAGTATCCCTGCCAGAAAATAGTACTGCGCGTATTTGCATTCGAAAAGTTTCAGCGTGGAGGGTGATCCTAGATGATCAGAACGCAGATAGTGAGAATGGCGATCATGGCGCCGGTTGTGGCGGCCTTGCTCGCGTGCACGAGCGTCAAGCTCGAAGGCGGCGATAAGCCGATTGAAGTCAATCTAAACGTCAATGTGTCCGGCGAAGTGCGCGTCAAGCTGGAGCGTGAGATTGAAGACGCAATCGCCGACAATCCGGATATTTTCTAAAGGGGGTAGCGATGGATCATTCAATGAAAAAACATTTTCTCTGTATGGCCGCGGCGGCGATGCTGCTGACCGCAGGTTTGGCGTCCGCGAACGCTGCAAGCCCGATTGTAGAGCGCGCGAAAGACGAATGCGTGGTCGGCGAACAGGCGGACGGCTATCTTGGCGTCGTTACAGGCGCTGACGCGAGCAGCGAACTGCGCCGTGAGATCGCCGACATCAATCAACAGCGTAAGGCCGTTTACGCCGATATTGCCAAACGCAATGGCGTCACCATTGATGTTGCGGCGGCGCTGACAGCGGAAAAGCTGATGAATGGGGCCTCGCGCGGCCAGTGCATTCGCGACCAGTCCGGGAACTGGCGCGAAGTCTAGGCCGTATTTAGCCGAGCCAAACCTCCGCGAATCGGGGATAAGGAACTCTTTCGCAGCAAAGAGTTCCTGTTCCCATGTCTGAAGCGCTTGATCTTACCCCGCCCGATAACGACGATCCTGATGCGCTGACCCTGTCGGCGCTCCTGTCTTCCCGCGTTTGTCACGATCTCATCAATCCGGTCGGGGCGTTAAGCTCCGGTCTGGAAGTGCTTGAGGATCCTGAAATGGAAGGCGCCATGCGCGAGGCGGCCATGGACCTCGTCAAATCAGGCGCGCAAAGGGCCGTAGCGCTTTTGTCTTACGCACGGCTGGCCTATGGCGCAGCTGGCGGTTTCGGCGCCCAGATCAGCCTCGATGACGCCAAGAAGGCGCTTTCCGATCTTTACGCCATCACCAAAGCCAGCCTCGAGTGGAAGATCGGTTCCGGCCTTGCCGCTAAGGAAAACGTCAAGGTCCTGATGGTGTTGGCTTACGCGGCGGCTGACTGTGTACCGCGCGGCGGCGAGGTCGTGATCGAAGGGGATATCGACAACTTCACGATCACCGCCACAGGCAAAAAGCTGCTTCTGAATGATAGTCTGGTTCGTGCGCTCGGCGGCGACGCGAGCGAGCTGACGCCGAAAATGACGCCGGCCCTGATCGCTGCGCAACTGGTGAAATCGGCCAATGGTGTTTTGCGCGTCAAACGATCTGACGAAGCGGTGGTTTTCAAGGCGTCCTTCAGAGGCGAATAGGCCTCCTGTTAACCAACAGCTAACGCCCTGCGGTGCACAATAATCGTCCGAAATCCAAAAGGACGGGACGCCCATGACCGCCAGAAAGCACTGTCTTGTAGTCGATGATTCCGACGTCATCCGCGAAATCGCGGTCCGGATTGTTATGGAGCTCGGCGTTGACGCATCAGGCGTTGAAAGCGCTGCAGATGCGGTTGAATACTGCCGGCAGACGAAAACCGACGCGGTTGTGCTCGACTGGGACCTGCCGTCCATGGGCGCGCTCGATTTCCTGCGCGGCGCGGCCGAGCTGGACGAGGCGATGCGCCCGGCGATTATTCTGTGTGCGACAGAAAACGATCCGCAGCAGTTTACGCTCGCCAAGGCGGCCGGCGCCAAGCATCATATTTTAAAGCCCTTCGACAAGGACACGGTGGCGGCGAAACTCTCTGAGCTTGGCTTGATCGATAGCGCCCTATCGGACGCGCCGACATCAGCCGCGGCCAGCGATCGCCGCTAGCTGGCGCCCCAAAAAAGCCCGAAGAGAATGCAAAAGGCGGGGGCAAAAGCTGGGGCGAAGTTCGCCATAGCTGACCCGACGCAAATCCGTATATGAGCAAGTCATGAGTCTTATCCAGCTTGTCGTTCTGGCGATCATTCAAGGAATCACCGAATTCCTGCCAATATCGTCCTCGGCGCATCTCATTCTTGCGCCGCTGGCGGTGAAGGACTGGCAGGATCAGGGCCCCCTTATTGATATCGCCGCGCATGTCGGCTCACTCGGCGCCGTGCTTTTGTATTTCCGTATGGAAACGGCGATGCTGTTTCGCGGCGGCATTGATACGTTGCGGTTCAGGGCGAGCGATGACCGCAAGCTATTTCTGTTTATCGCCGCAGCCACGATCCCGACCCTGCTTCTTGCGTCGGTATTCGTTCTGTTCGACTGGACGACGGCGCTGCGCTCGCCGGTCGTTATCGGCTGGGTCAGTATTATTTTCGGCGCGCTTTTATGGCACGCAGACCGTTCCGCGGGCGCCAAGGAAGGGCTCGACAAGATGACATGGCGCGACGCCATGACCATCGGCGTTGCGCAAATGTGCGCGCTCGTCCCCGGCGTTTCGCGCTCGGGCGTCACCATGACCATGGCCCGCTATCTCGGTTGGTCCCGGCCCGAAGCCGCCCGGTTTTCCATGCTGTTGGCGATCCCGACCATCCTTGCGCTCGGGGCGTTCGCGGCAATCGACATTGCGCAAGACGGCGCCGGTGCGACGGTCAGCGCCGCGTTAATCGTCGCCGTTCTGTCTTTTGTCTGCGCTTTTGTGGCAATCGCAGTACTGATGCGGCTGGTCCAGCGTATGAGCTTTACACCCTTCGTCATTTACCGGGTCATCTTTGGTATAGTTTTACTTATCTTCGCCGGTTCGCTGAGCGCCGCCTGATTAGCAATTCTGTCTTCGCAAAGCCTCAAAAACGCCTTGGCGATTACTTCATTTGCGTTCAAGGTTGCAGATATCGGTTCAGTTAAAGAAACAACTCATGTCTGAAATGTTGCTTGATGAGAAAAGCGTCACACCGGATGGCGTTCGCGCCGCTGCAACGCGCCTTACGGGGCAGGCCGTTCGCACGCCGCTTCTCGAAAACGAGGTTTTAAATAAGACTGTCGGCGGGCGCGTCCTCATCAAGGCGGAGGTGCTGCAGCGATACGGCTCGTTCAAATTTCGCGGCGCCTATAATCTCATTTCACAGCTATCAACGGAACAGCGCAAAAACGGCGTGCTTGCATGGTCGTCCGGCAATCATGCGCAGGGGGTCGCGCTTGCTTCGCGTCTCGTCGGCGCGCAGGCCACCATCATCATGCCCGAAGACGCGCCGGCGATAAAATCGCGAAACGTGAAGGATCTTGGCGCTGAAATCATCACCTACGACCGCTATAGCGAAGACCGCGAAGCAATCGCCGAAACGATATTGCAGGAACGCGGTATGGCGCTGGCGCCGTCTTACGATCACCCGCACATTGTTGAAGGACAGGGAACGCTCGCCCTTGAGGCGTGGGAGGATGCAACGGCGCGCGGCGCCGGGATTGACGCTTTTGTCATTTGCTGCGGCGGCGGCGGACTGACGTCTGGTTGCGCCACCATACTTGAAGACGTCTCGCCGCAGACGGAGGTCTGGATCGCTGAGCCTGAAGGCTATGACGAGGCTTGGGCGTCGATTGAGGCGGGCGAACGCATCAAGGCTGACGTCACGAAGCCGACCATTTGCGACGCGATCGCCACCCCGACTCCGGGCCGGCTGACATTTCCGATCATGAAACGCCTCGTTCGCGGCGGCGTTTCGCTCTCGGAAGCTGAGGTGCGGGCCGCCATGATCTTCGCCTATCAGCATCTCAAGCTGGTGGTGGAGCCCGGCGGAGCGGTTGCGCTTGCCGCGCTCCTTTCACGAAAATTTGACGCCACGGCCAAGACCACGGCAATTACGCTGTCCGGAGGCAATGTGGACCCCGCGCTATTCTCGTCGATCATCGGCGATGCCTGAGAAAAAGTGATTTACCAATAAAAACAGCGAGTTATGCTTCTGGCGCCGCCATGCATAGCTATTGTTGTGGAAAATCAGCACCTTGAAATGTTATAATATAGCCATAAATCGCCTGTAGGTATCGAATGAAGGCGAAAAGGGCCACGAAACCGGCGAAATTCCGCCGTTTCGGATTCGTAAAAAGGATCGTCGCAATTCGATCCGGACGTTCACGTTTTACTAGCCAGTTTTCCGGCACAATCAGCGTAACGCCCAAAAAGAGAACTGATAAAGGCATTGAAGAAATGACACTGATGAAAAATGGCGCGATTGCAAAAGAAAGCGGACAGGTACCGCTGTCGGCGCGCGATTTTGCGGAACTTGGCGGGCGGAAGCTCGTTTATGTCCGCACAGTGGTTGCGCGCGATGTTATCGACGATCTGATCGATGATGATGGTGAGGTCGCCATCGAAATCAGCGACGGCGATATTCTTTACTCTGTTCACTCGTCGAGCGGCGAGCGGCTGGCGCTTGTTGGCGACCGGGAGCTCGCATTTGCGGCCGCGCGTCAATATGAGATGACGCCTGTCAGCGTACACTGACGAAATTCTTAAACTTCTATTTGGATTGAAACAGCGCTTGCTAAGCGGCGTGGTGCTTTTGATCCGCCGTAGCAATAGCGAACAACGCTTCAGGCGTGTCTGCGCCGCGCAAAGCATCCCGAGCGTCGCTGTCACGCAGTAACCGTGAAACTTTCGCAAGCGCCTTAAGATGTGCGGCTGTGGCGTTCGCCGGCGCCAGCAGCATGAAAATCAGGTCCACGGGCTGATCATCGACAGCATCGAAACTGACAGGCGTTTCAAGCTGCGCCAGTACGCCGACTATCTTGTTCAGGCCGTCCATTTTGCCATGTGGCAGGGCGACGCCGTCGCCAACGCCGGTTGAGCCAAGCTGCTCGCGTTCGAGAAGCGTCGACATGATCTCGGAAGCCGGACGGCCGACGAGATCGCTTGCGGATTCCGCAAGCGCTTGCAGCGCTTCGCGCTTGCATCTGGCTCTGAGGTTATGGATTACGCCCTTCGGGCTTAGGAGATCATCAAGTCCCATCACACTCACACAACTCATTTCACCGGCGTTTGGCTCAATTCTAGGACGCTAGCCGTAAGATTTACCTTAACCGCGACTATCGAATGCCAGCCTAAAGAAGGCGGCGGGTCGCTCTAGCCCTATGAGGCTGCCGGATCAACCCATCCAATATGGCCGTCCCGGCGGCGGTATACAATGTTGATTCGGCCGTGAGCGGCGTTTTTGAATACAATCGCAGGTTGTTCTGCCAGGTCGAGCTGCATGACAGCCGCGCCCACCGTCATTTCACGGAGGGTCGTCTGGGATTCCGCCACAACCACAGGGTTCAAATCAGAGCCGTCAGAGCCGTCATCCTCCTCTTCCCCAAATGGTTCGAGGAGAAAGTAAGAGGCGTTTTCCGCCGGAAGCGGTTCCTTGGTGGTCGCATGGTGGTTTTTAAGACGTCGCTTATAGCGGCGGATGCGCTTTTCGAGCTTTTCCACGCATTCCTCGAAGGCGCCATAGGCGTCTCCGCCTTCGCCATGGGCGGCCAGAAAGACCCCGGACGCCAGATGGGCGGTCACATCACACTCGATGAGGTGACGCTCCTTGGAGAAGGTGACCGTCGCCTCGGCGCCGCGATCGAAATATTTCTCAACGCTGTCGGATAGTTTGTCGGTCACATGGACCTGCAGGGCGTCGCCCAGATCCATGTTTTTGCCGCTGACCTGAATGTCCATTGGACCTCCTGAAAATGGCGGACTTTTTACCCTCCGCTCATTATAGCCGATATCGGCTCTGGTCCGCGCGAATTAAAGGGTTAGATCGACCTTTGCAACATCGCTCTGCGGCGCTGGACCGAAGAGGGAATATTCAGGGTCTCCCGGTACTTAGCAACGGTTCTGCGGGCGATTTCGACGCCTTCTTCGCGCAGAATTTCCACAATCTTGTCGTCGGATAAAATGGAATCTTTGGTTTCGGCCTCAACGAGCTCGCGGATGCGATAGCGCACGGCTTCGGCGGAATGCGCTTCACCGCCGCTTGAGGAGGCGATGGAAGCCGTGAAGAAATACTTCAGTTCAAACAGGCCCCGGGGCGTCGCGATGTATTTGTTGGACGTGACCCGGGAAACCGTCGATTCGTGCATCTCGATCGCGTCGGCGACAATCTTCAAGTTAAGCGGGCGCAGGTGTTTGACGCCATAGGCGAGAAACGCGTCCTGTTGACGGACGATTTCGCTGGCGACCTTCAGGATGGTTTGCGCGCGCTGGTGAAGGCTTTTCGCGAGCCAGTTGGCGGTTGCGAATTGTTCGGAGATGTAGGTTTTGTCTTTTTCGTCGCCGCCCTTCACGGAAGTAATCTCCGAATAGTAGCGCTGGTTGACGAGAATGCGCGGCAGCGTTTCGCTGTTGAGTTCGACCTTCCACCCGCCGTCCGGAGACTTTGTCACGAATACATCGGGCGCGATCGACTGCACGACGCCGCCGCCATAAGCGTAGCCGGGCTTGGGTGTCAGTGCGCGAATTTCGGCGATCATGTCGCGCACGTCTTCTTCATCGGCGCCCGTCGTTCGCATGAGGCCTTTGAGATCGCCCTTCGCGACTAGCTCAATGTTTTCGACGAAAGCCTGCATCGCTGGATCGTAACGGTCTGCGTCAATAAGCTGGAGCTTCAGGCATTCCTTGAGATCGCGCGCGCCGACGCCGGATGGATCGAACGACATGATCATCCGGTGCGTTTCTTCGACGTCACTTAGCTCGGCCCCGAGACGCTCGGCAATCAGCGAAAGGTCCTCTCGCAGGTAGCCCGCTTCATCGATCATATCGATGATGTATGCGCCGATAAAAAGCTGTGTCGCATCGCGGGTCGCGAGATGCAGCTGCTCGGTCAAATGATCGGCCAGCGAGATTTCTTTTTTAAGGGTTGCCCCGAATTCCTGATCATCGGCGTCGAAAGACCGACCTGATGAGACCGAAGACCACTCGTTCGGGCGATATTCGCCATAGGCTGCATCGCTTGCCGAACCACTGGCGTCGGCGTCGTTGTAATGCGGGTCAGGCGTTTCTCTGACCGGATTCGCGTCCTCCGTGCTTGCAGGCGGCGTATCGCCGGATTCGTCGCTGCTTTCGCTACGGCGCTCGGAAGGGCCGTCAACGGGAGACTCGTCGCGTTCCAGAAACGGGTTCTGCTCGAGTTGGTCGTCTACGTAAGAAGCAAGCTCAAGATTCGACAGCTGCAGCAGCTTGATCGCCTGCTGCAATTGCGGCGTCATCACAAGTTGCTGTGATTGTTTAAGCTCTAATTTTGGAGCTAACGCCACCCAGTCCCCCTTCTAACCCCTTTATTACATCTGGAAACGATCGCCGAGATAGACGCGTCTAACATCCTTATCGCCAACAATATCTCCAGGCGCGCCCTCAAGAAGCACTTCGCCTTCATGAATGATGTAGGCGCGGTCGATGATATCGAGCGTCTCGCGAACATTGTGATCGGTGATCAGAACGCCGAGGCCGCGATCTTTCAGATGCGCGACAAGCTCACGAATTTCGGCAATGGCGAGCGGGTCGATACCGGCGAACGGCTCGTCCAGCAGCATGAAAGACGGCGCTGTCGCCAGCGCGCGTGCAATTTCGACCCGGCGGCGCTCGCCGCCTGAGAGGGCGATCGCTGGCGCGCCGCGCAGATGCGTGATGTGAAATTCGTTGAGAAGATCGTCGATGATCCGCTGCTGTTTGTCCTTGTTGCTTTCGACAAGCTCGACCACGGCGCGCAGGTTCTGTTCGACGCTAAGACCTCTGAAAATCGAGGCTTCCTGCGGCAGATAGCCGACGCCGAGGCGCGCGCGCTGATACATCGGCAGACCCGTAACGTCGTGGCCGTCGATCGTGATCCGGCCGCGGTCAGCGGGAATGAGGCCGGTAATCATGTAAAAGCAGGTTGTCTTGCCGGCGCCGTTGGGCCCAAGAAGGCCGACGACTTCGCCGCGTTTGACGCTCATGGAAACGCCGCGAACAACCGGCCGCCGCTTGAACGACTTGCCGAGATTTTCCGCAGAGAGCGCGCCGCCGCCTTCGACGACCTTCGGCTTCATCCTTCTGGATTTCACCGCATCGCTCGAAGCGTTTGCAGGGATTTTATTTTGCGTTTCCATATTATCGCTCATTAAGCGCAACTCTCTTTAAAGTTCAGTGAAGGCTTTCCGATAAGGTTTCGTAAACGTTAACCATCAGCTCTGCTCTTCATCGGATTTCGTAAAGAACAGGCCGCGAATACGTTTACCGGGTTCAGGGGCGAACAGAACCTTGCCCGTATCCACCCAATAGGTGACTTTCCCGGCGGAAAGCACCTGCTTTCCTTGCGTCAGGATTACGTCTTCCGTCATGACGATTGTCCGGGCGGCGTCATCGAAAACGGCATGTTCCCCGGTAATGGCTTCTTTACCATTTGAATAGCGTACGGTTCCGATGGCGGTAATGGTTTCAAACCCGCCTCCGTCGATCAGTACGGCTTCGAGCCGGTCGGTGGTCAAAATCCCTTCGCCCTGAACCACGCGAACATTGCCGGTCCAGACCGCCAGATTGTCCTGAAACTCGGCCGTATCCCCGGTTATGTCGATGGGCTCATCGCTTCTGGAGACGAGTTGCGCATGTGCGGCGGTCAGACTGAGGAGAGCGGCAGCGAGGCAGGAGAGGCTGGTTTTGATTACGGCGTTCATGGTTCTTCTTTATTGCGGATTATTGACGGTGACATCTTTAAGTTCAGGCTTATCGTCGGCCGATGCAGGCTGGTCGCCGGATTTTGGATAGATGCGCATTCGCACATTTCCTTCGAGCACGACTCTGCCTTCGGCGTTGTACGCTTTCATTCGGTCCGCCTGTACGGCCTGTCCATTGGGTCCTTCGCCGCCTACGCCGGAATCGCTTGTAACTATTTCGTCGTCGATGGAAACGGTCGCCGCCGGCGAACGGAATACATAGGTATCTGCGCCAACGTCGTGACTGAGCGTTACATCATCTGTCAGTTCAAGGATTTTTTCTTCCGAACGGTAAACGCCGCTGTGGGCTGTTACCGTATTTGTCTCGTGCGCTTCACCTTGAACAGCTTTCGGCTGTTCGAGTTGAACCACATCCTTGACGCCTGGGTTTTGTATGGCTGCGTTCGCGGTGATCTCAAAAGGCCGCCCGCGGTTATCGATGCCGGAAAACCTTGGACTCGCCATGCGCAATTCTTCCGCGGTGGCGGTTATGGTTTTGAAATCATCAAGGAATGCGTCATCTCCCTGATCCGATCTCGTATTGAAAAAGAAAGCGGCGACCAGAACCAGCGCGAGCACTGGCAGTGCGATGCGCAGCCGGCGAACGAGGCGCGAGCGGGCGGCGGCCTGATTGCCTGTAGTCCGCGCGTGCATCGGCAGGCTGTCGAGAATCCGTCTTCCGGACGCCTGTGAAGAGGGCGTGACTGACGGTTGCTGATCAGTGACGACGGTGCTCATGCCCGGCGCGGCCTTCCTGTAATCCACAAGGTTCTATGTCTCGTGCGCATGATCGCCGAGCTTCCCCACAACAGACATATAGTCGCGCGAGGAGCGACGGGAAGCAAGTACCGCTAAATCGCCTATTTCGCGAGGTTTTTTCCGTTCAAGAATGCGCGAAAATGTCGATTTCCGGCCATCCGGCGAGGTCGAGGGCGGCCCGGGCGGGCAAAAAGCTGAAACAGGCCTCGGCAAGGGCTGTCCGGCCCTCCCGGGCCAGCATTTCGTCAAGCTTGTCCTTGAGGCTGTGGAGGTGGAGGACGTCCGAGGCGGCATATTCGACCTGAGCAGGGGAAAGCTCCGTAGCGCCCCAGTCCGAGGATTGCTGCTGCTTTGACATGTCTATGCCCAGAAGCTCACGGGTGAGGTCTTTGAGGCCATGACGGTCCGTATAGGTCCGGCAGAGCTTTGAGGCGATCTTGGTGCAATAAATCGGCGATGTGCCGGCTCCGAGCCATTGCTGGAAGGCCGCCACGTCAAAACGGGCGAAATGGAAGATTTTAAGGACTTTCGGATCGCGCAAAAGCGCCTTTAGATTGGGCGCGTCATACGTGCTGCGGTCGAGCTGCACCAAGTGCGCGTCGCCGTCCCCGGCGGAAAGCTGCACGACGCAAAGCTGATCGCGCTGGGGGTTCAGCCCCATGGTTTCACTGTCCACAGCAACGGCCGTGCCTAAATCAAGCCCGTTCGGCAGGTCGCCCTTGTGTAGATGGTTGGTCATTCGCGTTTTCTTTTCTTCGCAGTGTGGCTCACTGCGCCATAGCATTCTCATCGAAATAGTGAAGACGAAATTAAGCCGCCTTCCTGACAACGACGGAGCCCGCTGAATAGCCGGCCCCAAATCCGCAGATCACCCCGATCTCGCCTGCAGCGATGTCCGCGCGGTGCTTGTGAAAGGCGATGATCGAACCGGCGGACGATGTGTTGGCGTATTCATCAAGCACGACAGGCGCCTCTTCGATGGAAGCGTCGCGGCCAAGCACTTTGCGCGCAATAAATTCGTTCATGGAAAGGTTCGCCTGATGCAGCCAGAAGCGTTTTACGTTTTCCGGAGCAATGTCGAGGTCGCCAAGATGTCCGCTGATAAGTTCGCTCACCATTGGCACGACTTCCTTGAAGACTTTCCGTCCTTCCTGAATGAACAGCTTGTCCGTAAACGGGTCGGCCTGCGGGTCAGCCGCAGCGCCGGTTTCCCGTTCGCAGTGGTTGAAAAAGCCGAAATTATTGCGGATGTTATTCGAGAATTTGGTTTTAAGGCGCGTGCCGAGAATTTCCCAGGACTCAGCCCTTGGCGCGCCTTCGTTGCGTTCCAGTATAACGGCGGTGCACACATCTCCAAAAATGAAATGGCTGTCGCGATCGCGGAAATTCAGATGCGCCGAGCAGATTTCCGGATTGACCATCAGGATTCGCGTTGAGCCGGCGCGGATAAGTCCCAGCCCGGTTTCGATGCCGAAGGTAGCAGAAGCGCAAGCGACATTCATGTCAAATGCGAAGCCCTCGATCCCCAGCGCATCCTGAATTTCAACGGCGATGGCCGGATAGGCGCGCTGCAGGTTCGAAGCCGCGCAGATAACGCCGTCAATATCGTTGGCTTGCAGGTCGGCATTGCGCAACGCTTCGCGCGCCGCGTTCACCGCCATTTCGGCAAGCACCGAAAGCTCGCTATTGGGGCGCGGCGGGAGGTGCGGCGCCATGCGATTAATGTCGAGAATGCCGCTCTTGTCGAGAACGTAACGCGCCTTGATGCCCGACGCTTTCTCGATGAATTCTGCGGAAGATTTTTGCAACGGCTCGATCTCGCCTGAAGAAATCTCCGGCGCGTTCGCTGTGTTGAACTTATCGACATAAGCATTGAACGCTTCAACCAGCTCTTCATTGGATATGGAGTTCGGCGGCGTAAAAAGACCGGTGGCGACGATTCTGACATCGGCTGCGGGATGCGTCATCTTGAATTTACTTCCTGTCGATTTTTACGGCAATTTGCGCCGTTCCTCGCGGACACGCAACCGGACCGGCGTCATTATCTCGCGAACTTCTGCACTGCTTTCCAGCGCGGGCAGGCTGTCTCGTGATCATTGACCATGCCGACGGCCTGCATGAAGGCGTAAACGATCACCGGCCCGCAGAATTTGAACCCGCGGCGTTTTAATTCTTTCGCCATGGCTTCGCTTTCCGGCGATTTCACCATGTGGTCGCGATAGTTCATCACTTTGTTGACGATCGGAGCGCCGTCGACAAAGTCCCATAAAAAACCGGAGAATCCGTTCGGTTCCGTCTCCATGATATCGAGGTAGACTTTCGCGTTGCCGATGGCGGCGTTGATCTTGGAATTCGACCGGATGATGCCTTCGTTGTTCATTAGCCTTTCGATTTTCTTGGGCGTGTAGCGCGCTATTTTCTCCGGATTGAAGCCGTCAAAGGCTTTGCGAAAATTTTCGCGCTTATAAAGGATCGTGCGCCATGAAAGGCCGGCCTGAAATCCGTCAAGGATCAGCTTTTCATAAAGCGCGCGATCATCATATTCCGGCACGCCCCATTCTTCGTCGTGATACTGACGGTAAACAGGATCGTCCAGCGGCGCCCAAAGGCAGGGAGCTTGTTTCTTCGGCGCCATTTAAACCCAGTGGAGAAGTTTCAAGAGCCAGATGACCAGGATAACGACTTGGATGATGAAGAAGGCAAACCGGACGAATACGAACAACCGGCTTGTTGAGATGAGATGCGCGACCGACTGCGCAATGCGCGCGCCGAGGAAAACATAGGCAAGCCCGTCCGTAAGGCCGGTCTGGTTCGTCGCGATGGCATAGAGCAAGACGGCGCCGACGGCGGGCAGGTTCTCGTAACAATTGGCGTGCGCACGCGTCAGGCGCTTGCCAAATGCGTCCATGTCGTCGCCCGATGGCGCAAAGGAATTGGCGGCGCGCTTACCGCCCATGACGAGCGATGTGCGGATAAAACCGAGCGTCATCAGGAGCAGCAGGAACCAGGCGACGTAAAGCAAAAGCACTGTGGCGGTGGGAGTCATGGCGTTTCCTTCCAGTGTATTTACAAGAAGACTAGCCCTATTCGAGATATTCGGGAACGCGCAAATGCAGCGCGTTGCCGCCACATTCAATAGGCGCATTTTCCGCTGCGGCCTTTTGCCAACGGTCCATACGGATGGAGGCGAGGGCAAGGTTTCCGGCGCCGCTCATCAGCTCTCCTAGCCTTGTTTCGCCCGCCGTGACCTCGGCGCCTTTGCCGGGCGCCGGCCCGGAGAATTCGGCAATTAGGGTGCGGCGGCGAGCCTCGCCCTTGCGCTTCATCCGGCTTGAGACTTCCTGTCCGATGAAACAGCCTTTTTTATAACTGACGGCGTTCAGCGCGTCGTAATTGACATCGAGCAGAAATGTTTCGTCCGGTCCGAAGTCTTTGCCGAATTCGGGAACGCCGGCGGCGATGCGTTTTGCCTCATACTCACTAGCTGGCTTGACCTCATCTGATGACGCGATCATGCGCCAGCCGAGTTTGGCGTGCCGCGGGTCGAGGTAGGACGTAGCGCATTCGATTGACGGTTTCGTATCGCCGGCAAGTACGCAAAGAGATTCGTCGGAGTCGATGCTGACCTTCGCTCTCAATTTATAAAGCGTCAGGCGTTTGGTAAGTGTAGGAGCGTTCGCCGTATCGCAATCGATAAACAGTGCATCATCCGTTTCAACGACAAAAAAATCCGCAAGGATTTTTCCTTGCGGGGTCAGCAGCGCCGAAAAGATCGCTGCGCCCGGCGCAAGGCGGTCCATGTCCTGCGTAATAATCCCTTGCAGAAAACTGCGGCGCGCTTCGCCGGAAAGGCGGATGACAGCGCGGTCGGGCAAATGTTTTGGCTCGCTCATGCGCCGCATGTAGGCGTCTTGTCACGAAATGAAAAGGCGTCTCGGGTGGCTGGACGCCGCCGAGGGCGGCGGCGTAGAAGGGCGCTCATGGCGAACTCATCAGATACCAGCGGCGCACCGGCCAGACTTGTCATCCGCAGGCCGGACGACTGGCATGTGCATTTGCGCGACGGCGCCATGCTGAAGGCGGTGGCGGACCATACGGCGCGGCAGTTTGCCCGCGCCATTGTCATGCCGAACCTCGCCACTCCGGTGACGAGCGTAGAGGCGGCGCGGGACTATCGCGAGCGGATTTTGGGCGCGGTTTCAGATCCAGCGTCGTTCACGCCGCTGATGACCTGTTATCTGACGGACAACGCCGATCCCCAGGAAATCGAGCGGGGGTTTCATGAGGACGCTTTTACTGCGTGCAAGCTGTACCCGGCCAATGCGACAACGAATTCGAGCCATGGCGTTACGGATATCAAAAATATCCATCCTGTCCTTGAAACCATGCAACGCATCGGGATGCCGCTGCTCGTGCATGGCGAGGTCACCGACCCTGACATCGATATTTTCGACCGCGAGGCGGTTTTTATCGAGCGGGTAATGACGCCGGCTGCAAAGGCGTTTCCCGAACTGAAAATCGTGTTTGAACACATTACGACGGCGGATGCCGCCGATTTCGTGCTGGAAGGCGGCGACAAGATTGCAGCGACGATTACGCCGCATCATCTGGAGTTCAATCGGAATGCGATTTTTCAGGGCGGCATTCGCCCGCATTATTACTGCCTGCCGGTAGCGAAACGCGAAAAACACCGGCTCGCGTTACGGCGTGCAGCGACTTCCGGCTCGCCGAAGTTTTTTCTGGGCACTGACTCAGCGCCCCACGCCGTCAGTGCCAAGGAGTCCGCCTGCGGCTGCGCCGGCGTTTTTAATGCTCCCTATGCGCTCGAAAGCTATGCAAAGGTTTTTGAAGGAGAAGGTGCGCTCGATAAGCTTGAAGGCTTCGCTTCAGAATTTGGACCGCGTTTTTACGGTCTGCCGTTGAACGAAGGAAACATTCTGCTGGAACGAAAAGAAACGCGCATACCGGATATAATTGAAGCGGGCGGCGAACGTCTCGTACCTTTTCACGCCGGCGCCAGTCTTGGGTGGCGTTTTGCCGGGGCGGCAACATAATGCCGGGAGCGATACGCTGTTATTGAAATCTAGTCGTTGACGGTTACAGGTTGCGCATCCGGCTGGATGAGCAGCGGACCATCAACGAACTGTTCTTCTTCTTCGAGCGACGCAGTCAGGCGCCGGATAATGCCTTCGCCCTGTGCGGCGCGCGCCGCCGCATAATCGCGCGCGCGCCGGTCGCAACCAGAGAACGCCCGCTGCGCCTTGCGGTAGCCGTCATTGAACTGCGCCACCAGTTGTTCGCGAAACTGCTCATCGGGCTCTTCAAGCGTGATCAACTGCTTCATCCGCTCGCGCCAGACATCAGCCTCATAGCGCGGATCGCAGGTGCGCCGGATATGATGCATCTCGCCGAAAATGGCCGAGATTACCGTCAGGTCGCGCTGACGCTCCACATATTCTTCATAGCTTTGGGCCGCTGCGGACGCGAGGAGCGGCGCGATGGCTAATCCAAAGATGAGAATGAAGCGCTTCATGGTTTCCTGATCCTGCAAAAATATAGCCGGATTATGACATTGGAAGAAAGGTGCGCCTTTTTTCGGCGGCTTCGCGCACCGCCCGGCGCGTCACATCCCAGGAAAGCCGGGAAATCGCCTCGTCCATGCTGACGAATTCGGCGTCGACAGCGTCATCGGCGGCGACAGGTTCGCCAGAGACCCATTCGGCCACATAGTCGATCATGATCGTGTGGGTGGGGAAGCCGGTCACTGCCGGCAGCGCTTCATAGACGTTAAGCAGGCCGAGGATGCCGACCTCAAGCCCGGTCTCCTCGCGCACCTCGCGAATAACAGCGACTTCCAGCGCCTCGCCATGCTCAAGCCCGCCGCCGGGGATCGACCATTGCCCTTCGAAGGGCGGCTTGCCGCGCCGGATGACGAGAATGTCATCTCCGCGAAACACCACCGCGCCGACACCGACGAAAATATTGCGTTGCTCACTCATGAATCACTCTTAGAATTCATCCCATGTGTGGTCGTTTTTATCTTAAATCGCCGCCGGCTGAAGTTGCTGCGACATTTAATGTGGATGTGCGCGATAATTTTCCGTCACGCTACAACATTGCGCCGACCCAGCCTATCGCCGTGATCTTCAACAATGAGCGGCGCAAGAGGGCTTATGGGTTGATGCGATGGGGCTTTATCCCCGAATGGCAAAAGAAACCGGAAGTCAAACCGCTGATCAATGCGCGCAGTGAAACGGTTCATGAAAAGCCGACCTTTCGCAATGCCTTCAAACGCCGGCGCTGCCTCGTCCCGGCCGATGGATTTTACGAATGGAAGACGGAAGGACGAGCCAAGCAGCCTTACTGCGTGCGCCGCGCGGACGAGTCGCTTTACGCATTTGCGGGCGTGTGGGAGACGGCGGTCGATCCGGGCGGCGGCGAAATCGACACGGTGGCGATTTTGACGACAGCAGCCGGCGCCGATCTTCGGTCATTGCATCGGCGCGAGCCGGTTGTTGTCCCGCCAGTGGCGTATACGCACTGGCTGGAATCGGACGAGCGCGACGCCAAGCAGGTTGACGATCTTTTAAGGCCGGGCCCCGGCGGAACCTGGGAAGTGTTTCCCGTGAGTAGAGACGTTGGCAATCACCGTAATGACGGGCCTGATCTGATCGAACCGGTGCGGCTGTCGTTGTTTGATTGATGACTAAACGAAAGAACGCTTCATCCTGAGGAACAAAAATTTCTTCGCCCTTCGAGACGGCCTTTCAGGCCTCCTCAGGATGAAGAAATTTTTGTGTCACGAAGGACGAAGCGTGAGGTTTCGTTATCTGACTACCGCTCCTCTAACGCTTGTTTGTGCGTCCTGGCTTCCTCGATGTAGTGCGCCGCGCCCATCAGCGCCATCTTGTCTTCGCCTTCTTTAAGGTCGCGGAACTTGCGCGCCGGCATCCCCGCCCACATCTCGCCGGCGGGCACGACCTTTTTCGGCGCCAGAAACGCGCCGGCAGCGAGCATCGCTCCTGATTTTACGACCGAGCCGTCGAGCATGGTCGCGCACATGCCGACAAAGCCGCCATCCTCAACCGTCGCGCCGTGAAGCATGCATTTATGGCCGATCAGCGCATTCTCGCCGATCAGCGTCGGCACGCCGCCGAGATGCGGCTCGTCCACATGAATGACCGTGCCGTCCTGAATGTTGGCGCCCTTGCCGATGACGATTTTGTTCGAGTCGCCGCGCAACACGCACCCGTACCAGACGGAGGCGTTTTCGCGCACCTCGACATCGCCGCAGATAACGGCGCCCGGCGCGATGAACGCGGTTTCGTGAATTTTCGGCGTCTTGTCGCCGATGGAGAAAATAAGGGGTTTCATTAATTATCCTTTCACCGCATCGGGCTGATTATCGGGGTGCGCTTTTATGAACGCAGTGTGCTGCTGGCAACGGTCGTGAATCTCTTTCATTTTTTTTAAACCCGAAACATCGACGCCGAAGCGCGATGCGCCGAAAAACTGCGGTACGAGAAAACAATCGGCGAGGCCGGGCGTATCCCCGATGCAGAAATCGCCTGCAGTTCGCGCCAGCGTTTTTTCAACCGCCGCCATGGCGCCGCCGGGCCACTGGTTGAGCCATTTGTTCACACCGTTTTCGTCGAGGCCGATTTCGTTTTTCAGATATTGCTGTATGCGCAGATTCATAAACGGCTGGGCTTCGCTGGCGAGCGTCAGTGCAATGCTCCTCGCGTTGGCGCGCGCCGCCGCATCGTCTGGCATCAGCGAGGGCTCGGGAAAAGTTTCTTCCAGATAAGCGATAATCGCGAGCGATTGGGTCAGCACCGCGCCGTCATCGGTTTCAAGCGCCGGGACGAGGCCCAACGGGTTGCGCGCGAGATAGGCCTCGCTTTTCTGCTCGCCTTTGAGGAGGTTCACCGGAACATATTCGTAGTCGAGATTTTTCAGCGCCAGCGCGATCCGTACCCGGTAGGTTGCGCTGGATCGCCAATAACCGAAGAGTTTCATGACCTTATGTCTCCGCTTTCGGCCGGGAAAATCTCCGGTTGCCGCTAATTAGTAACATATGTTACCAACTTGAGCACCCAATTTCCCTGGCTCCAAGAGGCATAGACATGGCGGACCTTTTCGAAAACCCCATCGGCACCGACGGGTTCGAATTCGTCGAGTACACCAGCGGCGATCCGGATGAGCTTGCGGCGCTGTTCGAGCGTTTAGGCTTTACCGCCGTCGGCAAGCATCGCTCGAAAGACGTCATCCATTACCGTCAGGGCGACATCAATTTTCTGCTCAACCGCGAACAGTCCGGCCAGCCGGGCGTGTTCCGCAATCAGCACGGCGCCGGCGCCAACGCCATGGCGTTCCGGGTGAAGGATGCGCAGCACGCCTTCAACGAAGCCGTTAAACGCGGCGCCAAACCGATTGAAGCCAAAGCCGGTCCGATGGAATTGAACATTCCGGGGATCGAAGGCATCGGCGGGCTCAATGTCTATCTCGTCGACCGCTATGGCGCGCAGTCGATTTACGATATTGATTTCAAACCGATCGACGGCGCCGACCCCAAGAAAAACGATATGGGGCTAACCTATATCGATCACCTGACCCACAATCTCCATCGCGGCAATATGGACAAGTGGGCGGCATATTACGAAGACATCTTCAATTTCCGCGAGATCCGTTATTTCGATATCGAAGGCAAACTGACGGGCCTCATTTCAAAGGCCATGACGTCCCCGTGCGGCAAAATCCGCATTCCGCTCAATGAAAGCCAGGATGAAAAGTCCCAGATCGAGGAATTCCTGCAGCGCTATAACGGCGAGGGCATTCAACATATCGCGCTCGGCACGGACGATATTTACAAAACGGTTGAGGCGTTGCGCGGCCGCGAGGTGCCGTTTCAGGATACGCCCGACACCTATTACGAAAAAGTCGGCGAACGCGTTGGCGATCACGGCGAAGACTTGAACCGCCTACAGAAAAATAAGATTCTTATCGACGGCGCGCCGACGCAAGGGCAGGGGCTTTTGCTGCAGATATTTACGCAGGACGCCATCGGCCCGATCTTTTACGAAATCATCCAGCGCAAGGGGAATGAGGGCTTCGGTGAAGGCAACTTCAAGGCGCTGTTTGAATCGATCGAGGAAGATCAGATCCGCCGCGGCGTATTGAAGGAAACAGCATAAAGCACGCCCATGACAGTCACTTGCGTATCGCGTAAATCGCCGCCCGGGAAAAAGCGCGAGCTTATACTCGCAAACTTTGCGCCGTACCGCATTGTTGCGCTTGGTCATGCGATTTCGGGGCGGCTTGCCCGCGCCTATCGCGATGAAAACATCACCATCCCAGAATGGCGGGTGCTCGCCGTGGTGGCGCAGGCCGAAAGCGTTGCTGCGCGCGACGTCGTCAGGATGACCCCCATGGACAAGATGACGGTCAGCCGGGCGGTGGCGAGCTTAGAGGCAAAAAACTTTGTCGCGCGCGCGACGAGCGAGAATGACCGCCGCGTTTCTATGTTGTCCCTTTCGAAAGAAGGGCGGTCGCTGTTCGACCGTGTCGCGACGCTGGCGCTCGAGTTCGAGGACGGGCTTTTGGCGGCGCTGGAACCGGAAGAGGCGGCGCTGTTTCATTCGGTCCTGCAAAAGCTTGAAGAGCGCGCGCTCGACATGGGCAGCGCCCCGGCGTAATTTCTGGCGCTTATGCGTCCGCTGTTTGCTCTGATTGTTGCGCTCTTTCTCTCTGCCTGCGTTTCGTTTCCCGATGCGCCGCCGGCGAGCGTCACGCCTGCATTTGAAAAAGACGTTTTCGTTTCGATCGACGGTGCGCGGCTGGGCCTTCAGCGATGGGAGACGGAGAGCCCTGGCGCGGTCATCATCGCGCTCCACGGCATGAACGATTACTCCCATGCGTTCGCCGGTCCCGCAGCATGGTGGGCGGAGAATGCCGGGATTACCACTTACGCCATCGACCAGCGCGGCTTTGGCCGTTCACCCGAATTCGGCCGCTGGTCCGGCGAGGAGACCATGATCGCCGATTTGCGCGGCGCTGTTGCAGCGGCGAGGCGCGTGCATCCTGATCTGCCGGTTTACGTGCTCGGTCACTCCATGGGCGCGGGCGTCGTCATGGCGGCGGAGGCGGAAGCGCCGCTTGGCGCTGACGGGCTCATTCTTGCGGCGCCCGGCATCTGGGGCGGATCGGCGTTGCCGATTCCCTATCGCCTTGCGGCGAATGTTGCGGCGGCGTTTGCGCCGGGCAAGACGCTGACCGGCGAGCGCGCGGACCGTCAAGCGACGGACAATATTCCTATCCTGCGCGAAATGGCGGCGGACCCGTTAATGATCAAGGAAACGCGCCTCGACGCTATAGTCGGCGTCACGCGCGTCATGGGCTCGGCTTATGGCGGCGCCGACGAGATCGACGCGACGGTATTATTTCTCATGGGCGAGAAGGACGAAATTATTCCGCTCAAGGCCATGGAAAAAACGGCTATGCGGTTTTCCGGCGACGTCACCTTTCGCCGCTACCCCGAAGGCTGGCATCTTCTGTTTCGCGATCTTCAGGCTGAAAAAGTCTGGCGCGACGTGGCGGACTGGATCGCGCGAAGGGAAGCGCCGCCAACGCATTAAGTTTAAAAGTGTTCAGTCACCAACACTTCATCCTGAGGGATCATTTTCTTCGCCCTTCGAGACGCAAGCCTCCGGCTTGCTCCTCAGGATGAAGAAAATGATCGTCTCGAAAGATAGTGTTGGTGACTGAAAATCATTACCCTGACCCGCTGCGCGAAGCATGGTAACGCTGACGCGAAGTCATGTAGAGTTTTCGGATGACAGCCAAAGACTGGGACGCGCTGGCGGATGAATTCTCATCCCGCGTTCTTGAAATCAGTGAATGCGATATTGACGGCGTTATAACAGCGGCTGCGAAGCGCTTGGGCGGCGCGCGCAAGATGGCAACAGATTTCGGTTGCGGCGCCGGCGGCGTGACCCGGCTTGTTGCGCCGTATTTCAAAACCGTTACGGGTGTTGATTATTCACCGAAGTTAATTGATGCGGCGCGCGCACAAACCCTCACAAAGAATATCAATTATGAAGTCGCAGACCTGCAAAGAAAACGCGCGAAGCGTTTTCCCTGCGACGTTGCATTCTGCGCCAATGTGCTGATCGGCGAGGATGAAGCCGAGCGTGAGCTTATGGCACGCAATGTGCTTGCCAGCATCAGGAACGGCGGCAACGCCGTTTTCATCGTCCCGTCGCTGGAAGCGGTGATGCGCACCTACCAGGTCGCGCGGCAATTCCAGCCGGAACGCCATGTTCGAAGCTGGGCAAAGGACGAAGTGGCGTCGCTACCGCGAGGCCTCGTCAAGATGGGCGGCGTGGCGACGAAGCACTATCTCAAAGACGAAATCGCGGAATTGCTGACAACGCTGAAACTGCGCAATGTATCTGTCAGCCGTGTTTCCTATCCATGGCGCGAAGCGCTGGATGGCGCGCCCCGCAACCTCAAGGCTGCGCCGCCCTGGGACTGGATGGCGGTGGGGACGAAGTGCGCCTAACCCGGAATGTGACAGGCGCCGCCGCCGCGCTTTTCAAAATATTGCTGGTGGTATTCTTCCGCTTTCCACCACTTGCCGAGCGGTTCGATGATGGTGGCGATGGGTTTATCGAAACGCCCGGAGGCGGCGAGCCTGTCGCGCGATGCTTCGGCGGCGGCGTTCTGTTCGGCGCTTAATGTGAAGATCGCCGTGCGATACTGGTCGCCCACATCCGGCCCTTGCCGGTTTACCTGCGTCGGGTTGTGGCAGTTCCAGAAAACCTCCAGCAAGTCGTCATAGGTCACGATCGAGGGATCATAGGTGACGTGAACGGCCTCGGCGTGCCCGGTGCCTTTGCGGCATACTTCTTCATAAGTCGGGTTGTCCGTGGGGCCGCCCGTGTACCCGACTTCGGTTGCAACAACGCCTTTGGTGTCGCGAAAAGTCTGCTCTACGCCCCAGAAACATCCGGCGGCGAATACGGCGATCTCGGTCATGGGTTTTCTCCGGGCACGTTGAGGGTTTGATAAAGTGTGTGATCGCGTTGTTGGCAAGTCCCGATCACGCGGATGTGGTTTCCGCGATCCATTCCAGAAATGCGGCATTTGAACCCTCAGCACTGACGGGCAGGGCGGCGACGCAAGGAACCTCATGGGGGTGCAGCATGATAATGCGGTCGCGCGCGGCGGATGCGCGCCCGGCGGTCGTCTTGACGATCAGCGGGGTCTCAATGCCGATCTCGACCTTGCCCTCCCATTCATAGACCGAACGCATTTCGCCATGGATGTTGACGCACGCGGCGAGATTTTCTTCGACCAGCGTGCGGCCGATCCGGGCCGCAGTCTCTGAATTGGGGGCGGTGACATAGAGGAAGACGGTTTCAGTCATGGGTGCGGTCCTGTTGCGGGCGGCGCCTTGCTGTCATACATCCCTGACAGAAAGGCGGCGCAGTCCATGATGACGCGCCGGGATGGTGATGCGCAAGCTCGATCCTCAAAAAGCTTTGGTGCTATTCTCAGGCGGGCAGGATTCTTCGATTTCGCTCGCATGGGCGCTTGACAGCTTCGATCATGTGGAAACCATCGGCTTCAATTACGGCCAGCGCCATGCGGTAGAGCTAGGTGCGCGACGCGCCGTGCGCCGCGCCATGACGGATGCGTTTCCCGGCTGGGCGGCAAAGCTTGGCGATGATGTTTCAGCGGACGCCAGCGGTCTGAAAGATCTTGGCGAGACCGCCATGACCCATGATACGGAAATCGTGCTGGCTGAAGACGGCTTGCCAACCACATTCGTACCCGGACGAAATCTTGTGTTTCTCGCACTCGCCGGCGCGCTTGCTTATCGCCGGGGGATCGGATCGCTTGTCGCCGGCATGTGCGAAGCGGACTATTCCGGCTATCCCGATTGCAGGGAGAGCGCCTTGAAAGCGCAGTTGCAGGCGCTGCAGCTCGGCATGGATGCAAAGTTCTCGCTCGAAACGCCGCTGATGCATATCGACAAGGCGGAAAGCTGGCGGCTCGCCGAACGCCTCGGCGGTGAAAAGCTCGTGGCGTTGATCAACGAGCACAGCCATACATGCTACAAGGGCGTGCGCGAAGCGCGTCACGATTGGGGCTATGGCTGCGGAGAATGCCCCGCTTGCGATTTGCGGGCGAAAGGCTGGGCGGCGTATCGCGCCGCATAACGACATGACGTACTCGGTCAAGGAACTATATTACACGCTGCAGGGCGAAGGAGCGCATACAGGCCGCCCCGCGGTGTTCTTGCGTTTTGCCGGTTGCAATCTCTGGACGGGCTTGGAAAAAGATCGCGCCAGCGCTGTCTGCACATTCTGCGATACGGATTTTGTCGGAACCGGCGGACCGGGCGGCGGCAAGTTCAAGCATGCTGACGCACTTGCGGATGCAGTTATTGCTGCGTGGCCGGGCAACGCAACCGGAACACCATACGTCGTCTGCACCGGCGGCGAGCCGCTGCTGCAACTCGATGCTCCCCTGATCGACGCTTTTCACGGGCTCGGATTTGAAATTGGCGTCGAAACCAACGGCACGATCGAGGCGCCTTCCGGGATCGACTGGGTCTGCGTCAGTCCGAAATCGACCGCGCCGCTCGCGCAGAGGTCAGGAAATGAGCTGAAGCTCGTTTACCATCAGGCGGATGCGCCGCCGGAGGTGTTTGCCGGGCTCGCATTTGACTTTTTCTTTTTGCAGCCTATGGACGGGCCCTCGCGTAGCGAGCATACCGCCGCCGCCGTTGAATATTGCAAGAAACACCCGCAATGGCGCCTCAGCCTGCAAACGCACAAGCTGATCGGCATCCCATAGCGGACAAGTAGAAGAGGCCATCCATGCGCATCGTCAAGTCGATGAGTTTCGACGCCGCGCACTTTCTGGATCATGACCCGAACGCGCGGCCCTATGCGCGCCTGCACGGCCATTCATTCACGATGGAAGTCGCGATCGAAGGCGAGCCGCAAGCGGAAACAGGCTGGGTGGTTGACTTCGGAGACGTGGACGAGGCTCTAAAGGAACTCCACGACACGCTCGATCATCGGTTATTGAACGAGATCGACGGTCTTGAGCGGCCAACCCTTGAAAACATTTGTCAGTGGGCGGCCTTGAAACTCAAGGAAAAATTCCCGGGTCTTGCGCAGGTGCGCGTATCGCGCCCGTCCAATGGCGAAACCTGCATTTTCGATCTTTAGACGTTTGCGGCGGCTTCCGCCTTCATGCGGGCGATCAGATACTGCGCGTCGCGGCAATAGCTTGCGGCGGCGCGGTCGGCGCGCCCTAGCGCCTTGTCCAGATGATCAAGCACATCGTCAATCTCGTCATAAGTGGCGAAAGCATCCGCCGGGGGCGGCAGGTCGAGCCCGCGCTCGCTGACATCAAGGCGCACCGGCGATACGGAATATTTCGTACGCCCGCCCAGCATCACGTCAATATGGCGCTGGCCCTTGCCGATGAGGACGGCTGCGCGCGGGTCTATTTTTTCAAGCGCCTCGTTGATCGAAAGCCGCAGCTCGTCATAGCTTTCGGCAAGCAGTGAACGCCCGCCGACATCCTCGACGTCCTTGGCGGAAATCGTCACTTCGCAAGCCTGTTCAAGGATATCGCGCACCCGGTCGATGGCGTAGAGCGCGGCCTCAATCGCTGTCAGCGCTTCACGAACCGGATTTTCTTCAATCGACGGCGCCGCACGCCGTTCAGCATGCTGTTGCGCGCTCCGCAGCGCCCGGTTGAGGCCGCCCGCGACGTCAAGCGCCGGCAATTCATCTTCCGGGGCCGGGGCAGGCTTCTTGCCGAGCCAGCCAGCCAGCGGGCTGCGCTTTTTTTCGGGCGCGTTCGGGTTCGTGCGCCCGACGCTTTGAACTTTGTTGATCGCAAACGCCACGCGATTTGCTCCTTCATACGGAATTCGTCAGGAGTTTTTCTAGCGCAGCGAATTTTCAACGCAGTTAAACAAAAGCTTAAATTTGAGCGATCACAATGCGCAAACAAGTATGGTTGCCAGTGAATTAATCCGGCGACCGGTTTTGACCGTTTCGCCTCTGCAAACGCCCGCCTTCGATCAACCAGGCGGCGAGCAGCGCCAGAATAATTAGCGCCAGCCATCCGGCGGCGGGGGCGAACGGCGCGTCGCGTACGCTGTCCACGCGATCGGCGCCGCGCGTCAAAAGCCCCGCCCAATCGTCGCCAGACCGGACAGAAGCATTTTCCCGGATTCGCCGCAGGTCAGGCTGGCTTACGCCATCGCCCCGCCGAACCTCGAAAATACCGCCGCCCGTATTATCCGCCAGCGGCGCCAGCCTGGCGGACGTCGAGACGACATCTTCGAATTCCGGCGCTGTTTCGAGGCCGACAACACCAATGGCGAAGAGATCACCCGATGTGGCGCGATAAAGCCCGCGCGGTGCGTTGTCGATGCGGGCTGTGAATTCGCCGGGCGCTGTTTCCGTCACTGCGATTTCTTCAGTCTCGCCGTCCGGGCGGGTTAGCGTTACCGGCGGCGCCGTTTCCTCAATGGTGCGGCGTTCGATGATTAAGGTTGACCCTTCAGCACGCAGCGCCAGGGCTTCTTCCTCAAGCTCCGGTTCTTTCATCAACCAGTGTGCTATGCGGCGCAATAATTCCGCATGCGGACCGCCGCCATCGAATCCGCGCGCCCAAAGCCAGACATGATCAGAGAGGAAAAGCCCGACACGACCTTCACCGATACGGTCCAGAATAAGAAGCGGCGCTTCGCCCGGTCCATTCATCAACGTCTGACCGCGCATCTGCGCTACCGGCATCAAGCGAAGCCAACGCCCCCAGATGTCCTCATCGTCGAGGTCGGCGGTAACGGGGTGGCGTTTCCCGAGGTCCGTGATCGCAGGACGGAATGCCTCTTCAACGGAATTTCCAGAGGGTATGGCCGGTAAAATGAATGACAGGTTGCGCCGCCCTGCAAGGCTCAAGGGCCCGTTATATTCAGGGCCTGAGGCGATCAGGACGGCGCCGCTATTATCAACAAAGCGGGCGATATTGTCGAAATGGAACGGCGTAAGAACACCACGATAAGTGTAGCGGTCAAATATCAGCAAATCGAATTCCGAAAGCTTTTCAATGAAGAGCTCATCTTGCGGAAACGGGATCAGCGCCAGCTCATCGACAGATAGGTTGTCTCCCTTTTCGACCGGCCTGAGGATCGTGAAATGAACGAGGTCAACCGCTGCGTCGGATTTCAAAAGGTTTCGCCAGACTCTTTCGCCCGGATGCGGCTCGCCGGAAATCAACAGGACGCGCAAGCGATCACGCACAGCGGTGATCGGCAATACGGCGATGTTGTTCCGAGTCGTCAGCTCACCGCGGCGGGCCTCCGCCTCCAGCTCGATGATCACCTTTCCGGGCCGGTCGAGGGGAACGTCAAAACCAGCTTCGGCGCCGACCGGAACCGGTTCAGAAAGAATTTCTTCGCCGTCGATGCGCAGTGTAACGCGTGCGGTTTGAGCGTCGCTCAACAGAATCTCGCCGGGACCGAGGTCATCGACGCGGAACGTCACCCGTACGGACTGTCGTACGATTCCGTAACGCGGCGCGTTGACGAGATTGATCTTTCTGTCGGTCTCATTACTCGATCCGGTCGTCATGAGATGGATCGGCGCTTCGAGCGCAGGAAAAGTTTCGGCATCTGCCGCATCGGCGGCCTGTCCGTCAGTAATCACAAACACGCCCGACAGCCTGCGCCTCGGAATATCCGCAAGCGCCTGGCCCAGCGCCGCGACCGTGCGGGTTTCATCCTCGCCGCGATAAGTTGAAACGACGGCTTCGACGCCTGTCATATCTTCGATGCGGGACTGAAGCTGTGCAGCAGCTTCCGTAGCGGCATCGTTTCGTCCGTCGAGGGACTGGCTCGCGCTTTCATCCACCAGGATCAGCGCCACATCATTAAGCGGCGTCGTTTCGGCTTCGCGTCGCAGGGGATTTGCAATCAGCAAAATGACGGCGAGAATGGCGACTGCTCGCGGCATGCCGCTTTTCCAGTTGCGAGCGAGACTGATAGCGGCGACGGCCAAGCCGATTATGCAAACCGTAATCAGCGCCCATTGCGGCAGCCATGGATCGAAAACCACATTCATTGGCCAAGCCGCTCCAGCAGGATCGGCGTGTGCACCTGATCGGATTTGTAGTTTCCGGTGTAAGCGACCATCACCATGTTGATGCCTGCGCGATAGGCGCACTGACGCGGATCGACAAATTTATCAAGACAGCGCGCCGGGCCCATGGGGCGCGCGGGCCGCCCAAAACTGTCCGCCGCCCAGGCTCCGGCCCAGTCACGTCCGCCGATAATGACTGACGTAACGCCATCATTGGAGCCGCTGGAGCCTGCCTCGACCCAGACCTGGTTGTTGTTCATGCGGCCTGTCAGCGAATTCAAAAGATAAAACGAACGCATCAGCACATGGGTTTCATCAACCGGCGTCAGCGGCGGAATGTTCAGTTGCGCGAGTATGCGCTGCAGGGCTTCGCCTTCCGGCGTGGTGCCCGCGCCGACGGAGCGTTCATCGTCGCGCGTATCGATGACCAACAATCCGCCAAAGCGCATGAAGTTTTCAATATTGGCAAGCGCTGTGTCCGATGGTGTTTCAGCGCCCGGCGCAATTGGCCAGTAAAGAAAGGAATAGACCGACAGGTCGTCTGTATCAAGATCAATGGCGGCGGGCGGCGCCGGTTCGATTGCGGTGCGCCGGACGAGCTCCCGGCTTAATGTGGCTAGTCCCTGCGCAGCCAGATTGTCGATGGCCGGATCGCCCGTTTCAACGTAGGCGAGCCGCGTTGTCAGGGCAGCTTCGGCAGCGACGGGATCGATTTCAGGATCAAGCGGTTGTGCGGTGGCGGCATCAGGCGTGAGCGCTGGCGCGCAAACCAGCACTGCAAGTGCTGCAGTTGCCTGTCGTGGTCTGAAAGAAAGCCGCCCGCTCAGAATCAGCGCAAGTGCGCCATCTATAAGCAACAGCATCAACGCAACCATAATCAGCGGCGGCGCCAGCGACGTCGGCGGTTCGGCTTCGTAGGGCTTGATCGACATGCCGGGGATGGAAAGCGGCGCAAATGGCGTTGCGGCGCTGATGGCGTTTAGCGCCAGCGGCGTTTCGGGCGGACCGTAAAATCCCGGTGCGCGCTCGGGAGAGGGTGGGCCAGATAGTTGTTCGGTGGTAAGCGCGCGAATGGAGTCGTTTGGCCGCACCAGCCGCCCGTCACCGCTGAGCAGCCTGTAAGGCGCAAAGCGCGCATCCGCGCCGGCCTCCGCCGTTTCCGGCCCGAGCGAGGAAAGGAACGTCAGCCGCCGGAGCATTTCAACAAAGAGCCCCGAAATCGGAAGGTCAGACCAGTCCGGCGTCGCCGTCACGTGAAAAAGCGCGATGGCGCCGCTTCCCTGACGTGCGCCGGTGACGAGCGGCGTTCCGTCTTGAAGGCGGGCCCATGTTCGAAGCGTGGTTTCGCCGCCAGGTTCCGCAAGCACCTGCCGGCGGATCAGGACGTCATCCGGCGGCGTGAGGCCGGCAAACGGGCTTTCCGGCGAAAAGGCATCGAGCTTCTGCGGCGTGTCCCAGGTGAGGGCGCCGCCGAAAGCGCGCCCGCCGCCGCGTAATTCAACAGGCGTTAATTGCGGCGTGCGGTCCTGTGCGGCTTCAGCGAGAACCGGGCCGGCGAAACGGATCAGGACGCCGCCGCGATCGACCCATGCGGCGAGTGCGTCCGCGTCGCTGCCACGCAGTCGTCCCACATCGTCTAGGACGATGACGGAAACATCGGATTCCAGAATGGAGCGCAGATCGCCCTGAAGAAACGCTGCATGCTGGTCGAGCGCCTGTCTCACATAGTGATTGCCGGAAAGAAGATTGCTGCCCTGTTGTTCGGCTTCAGTGACCAGTCCGATCAGCGCACGCCTGTCGCGCGCATCGGCGAGTTGAACGGCGCCCGCAGATGCGCTGTTAGCAATGCGTACGGTGGCGAGTTCGTTCCGCAAGGCGAGCGGCAAGTCTATCTTCACATCCACGAAGCGTTCGTCTGACGCGAAGTTGAATTCTGCCCGGGCGAGTTCGCGGCCGTCGCGAGCGTTGGCGATCACCGCGCCATTATATTCCGATCCGCCGTTCAGGCGTTCGATCTGAAAGGCGAGATCGCCGGCGGCGTTTTGTCCGGGTCTCAAAATCAGTTTCGGCGCTGTTCTGTCGGCAAAAACGGAAAGATCGCCGCGCCGGGACAGCGCCTCGGCGAAAGCTGCATCCCCGGCGCCCGCGACGCCGTCAGAATACCATCGGATTTCCGCGCCGGCGCCCGTCTCCTGATAGCGATCAAGTTCGCTCAAACGTGCAAGAAGGTCCTGTCTGTCGGCGGTGAACGGCTCCGGCAGGACCGTGTCCGCAGCGTCGCGCAAAGTCTCCGCCGTTACCGGTTCTATCTGCGCCGATATAGCTTTGGGTGCAGTGGTTAGAAAAAAGATCTGCCTGTCCGACTGTTCAGCTTCCGCCGCCGCCTCGCGCAAGGCGTCCTGCCGGGCGGACCAGTTTTGCGCCGCCGCCCAAGTGTCATCGACAATCACTACCATAGGTCCGGTTTGCGGGTTCGGCGCCGGCGCGTTCAGCACCGGACCGGCGAGGGCCAGAATAACCAGCGCCGCCAACAACAGACGCATTAAAAGCAGCCACCACGGGGTGCGATCGGGAGTTTCTTCAGCGGTCTTTAGCTGCCGCAAGATGATGAACGCCGGAAACTTTTCCTGCTTTGGCGATGGCGGTGTTGCGCGCAACAACAGCCATATCAACGGCAGCGCCGCGAGTGCAGCGAGAATGAAGGGCGATGTAAAACTCAACGCGCCAAACATCTAATTCATCCATTTGCGCATATCTGCGAGCGCTGTGAAAAGCGACAGTAATACAGTCTGCGACGCCTTGTCGGTTCGGTGCGCGATAAATGTCCAGCCAGCCTTGCGAGCAATGGCGGTAAGGCTTTCTCGATGAGCGGCGAATGCGGATTTGTAAGCGTCTGCGACTGCGCCGGTTTGTCCGAAGATCAGCCGGTCGCTGCTTTCAAGATCACGAAACTCGACGCGACCGTCGAATGGAAAGTTTTCTTCCGCCGGGTCGCAAATTTGCAAAAGCACGCCCTTGGCGCCGGCGCCAGCGAGCGCCGCCACGGCTTTTTCAACGCCGTGCGGGTCTGTGAAAAAATCGCTCGCCATGACGATGCGCGCGCCAGTTGGAACGGTTGTCAGCGGCGGCGCGCTGGCCGTATCCAGAAACTGATCGATATGCAAGGCTTCAAGCATGCGTTCCGGCGCGCTGCGTCCCTGAAACGGACGGCGTTCTTCGCCCAGGAGGCCAATACGCTCGCCGGCCTGTGACAATAAAATCGTCAGCGCCGTTACGAGAACGTCAGCGCGGCGGCGTTTGGTCGGCAGGTTCCGGTCAGAGGCATAGTCAAGCGAACGGGAGGGATCGCGCCACAGATAGGCCGCCGCCGCGGCTTCCCATTCGTTTTGCCTGACATAAAGCCGGTCAGCCGCCCGCGCGGACTGCCGCCAGTCAATGGTCGAAACCGGATCGCCGAAGCCGTAAGGCCGATGCTGCCAGAATGTTTCGCCGGGCCCTGCACGCCGCCGGCCGTGCAAACCGGCGGAAACCGATTGCGCAATTTTCTCCGCCTCCAGCAGCAATGCCGGAAACAGCGATGCGGCATGTTCCGCATCGTGACGAACTGAAATTGCAGGACTGTCGGCTGGCATGTTCGGGCGCCGTCCTTTCAAAGGTTCTTACGCCCCCTCAACAAGATCGCGGATAAAGCTGCTGGTGTCGATCCCCTCTGATCGTGCAGCGAAATTAAGCGCCATGCGATGGCGCAGAACAGGCCCGGCAAGCCGCTTCACATCATCCAGCGAAGGCGCGTGGCGCCCGTCGATCAGCGCCAGCGCACGCGCTGCCAGCGAGAACGCCTGGCTGGCGCGCGGTCCCGGTCCCCAAGCGACAAAGTTTCGAACCCGCTCTTTTGCGCCTTCAACCGGCCGCGCCGCGCGCACAAGGGTGAGAATCAGATCGACGACCTGCTCGCCCACGGGCATCTGGCGCACAAGTTTTTGTGCTTCGATCAGGTCATCGCATGTCATGACAGCATCGACCTGTTGTGACTCCGCGCCGGTTGTTGCAGCGAGCATTTGCCGTTCTGCTTCGAGATCGGGATAGTCGACGTCGATTTGCAGGAGGAAACGGTCGAGCTGCGCTTCAGGCAGGGGATAAGTGCCTTCCTGCTCGATCGGGTTCTGGGTCGCGAGAACGTGAAACGGTTCGGGCAGGTCGTGGCGCGCGCCAGCGACGGTCACGTGATGCTCCTGCATGGCCTGCAACAGCGCCGATTGCGTTCTTGGGCTTGCGCGGTTGATTTCGTCGGCCATCAGCAGCTGGCAGAAAACCGGTCCCGGGATAAAGCGGAATTCGCGAGCGCCCTCGGCGCTTTCCTCAAGCACTTCCGAGCCGAGGACGTCGCCGGGCATCAGGTCCGGCGTGAACTGCACCCGCTTGGCCGAAAGCCCCATCAGGTCGGCGATTGAGGTGACCAGAAGCGTTTTGGCGAGGCCCGGGGCCCCGACGAGAAGGCCATGGCCCCCTGCGGCAAGTGTGGCAAGGGTGAGGTCAATCACGTCTTCCTGTCCGAAGACCACCTTGCCGAGGGCTGCTCTGGCGCGCCCGAATTTCACCGAAATCTCATCAAATTTTCGCAACAGGTCCTGATCAGGCTGGTTTTCGGTCATGTGGGATCGCTCAACTCCTGGGACAAACGCTTCGAATCCGGGCGTTATTTCCAATAGCATGGCTCAATGAAGATTAAAGAACCGCTTGGCAAGGAATGGGAACGGATTGTCGAAAAACTCTTGCCCCTTGCGGGGTTGAGGACAATGTCTTTACGATATCGCCTTAGCGTGTGATCGGGCCATTGGCTCTAAAAGGGGCGCGCGTCGAGGGGTAATCGTTAAAGCGCTGTTAATGAAGCGCGGAAGGGCGTTTGAAGCGCTCTCTTTATGCCGGGTCGTCCGGCGGAGTGGTAAAGGGGACCTTTGTGTCTGAGCATGAGTCAAGATTCACCGTCTGGGGTTTTATCAAGGGTTTCGCCAAGCTGATCATCGGCTTCCTGCTATTGCTTCAGGGCCTCATCGGTCTAGTCATCTTACTTCTTTTTGTAGGCGTTCTCGTCAACGTCTCGAACGGACTTGCGGGTAACAATGATCAGGTATCCGTCTCGATCCCCGAAGAGGCCGCGCTTGTGCTCGATCCGAACGGCGTGCTGGTGGAAATTGCCGAAGACGTCGATCCGTTCGAAGTCCTGATCGAGGAGGCCTACGGCGTTACCGAGCCTCAACAGATCGAAGTTCATGATCTTGTTCGCATCATTCGCAAGGCGAAAGACGATAAGCGCATCAAGGGGCTGGTTCTGGACCTTGGCAGCCTCGGCGTTGCTTCAAGCAGCGCGAGCAAATTGCATTACGTCGCCGACGAAATCGCAGCATTCAAGGAAAGCGGCAAAAAAGTCATCGCTATCGGCGATTACTACACGCAGGACCAGTATCTTCTGGCCGCCGGCGCCGATGAAATCTACATGAACGATTTCGGCAACATGCTTATTTACGGCTACGGTTCTTATGGCACTTACTTGAAGTCGTTTCTCGAAAAAATCAAAGTCACCAGCCACGTCTTCCGTGTAGGAACATTCAAATCGGCTGTCGAACCGTTCATTCGCGATGACATGTCGCCCGAGGCCAAGGAAGCAAATCTCGCCTATCTTGAGGTGCTCTGGAGAGCTTACACCGAGAAGGTTGAGGGCTCGCGAGGCTTGGCGCCGGGAACGGTTGAAAATTACGCCAACAATATGAGCACCGTCATGCAATCGGTCGACGGTGATTTCGCAAGGGCGGCGCTTGAGGCCGGCTTCGTTGATGGCCTCAAGTCCCGCGCGGAAATGACGGATCACCTTGCCCAGACATTCGGCAAGTCGCGGGACGGTAAATCGTTCAAGCATGTCGGATACCGCCGTTACCTTGCGTCGATTGAGCGCGCTCAGGACGGCGGCGATCCGAATATTGCGGTGATCACGGCCGCCGGCACTATTGTGGATGGCGAAGCGCCGTCAGGCCGGGCTGCGGGTGGCGACACCGTCGCAGCACAGCTTAAAAAAGCGCGCCAGGACGACAAGGTGAAGGCAGTCGTCCTGCGCATTGACAGTCCGGGCGGTTCGACTTTTGCGTCCGATATCATCCGCGATGAGGTGCTGGCGATTAAAGCCGCTGGCAAGCCGGTTGTTGCGTCCATGGGTTCACTTGCCGCTTCGGGCGGGTACTGGATTGCATCGCCAGCGGACGAAATCTGGGCGGCGCCCACGACCATTACGGGTTCAATCGGCATATTCGGCTATTTCAACACGTTCGAGAACACCGCCGCAGAGTTGGGCGTATTCGTTGACGGTGTCGGCACGACCTCCCTGTCGCCAATTCTCGCAACAGGCATCGGGCCGCTGCCGGACAGCGCCAGCGACATTATCCAGCAGTCTATCGAAAACGGTTACGACCGCTTTCTGACTGTTATTAATGAAGGCCGCGGTCTTGATAAGGGTTATATCGACTCTATCGGCCAGGGCCGTGTCTGGATTGGCGGCAAGGCGCAGGAGCTGCGTCTCGTTGATCAGCTCGGCGATTATGACGACGCTGTTGCAGCGGCGGCGCGCCTTGCCAATCTTGAAAAATACGATGTTGTCACGATGAAAGACCGCCGCACGCGTTTTGAAATGCTGCTCGGCAACATTTCCACAAAAGCGGTTTCCATGACGGGCAAAGACAAGGCGTTCCGCTCGCACAGCGCCGTCGCGCGCATCATTCAGGAAGCTGAAAAGCAAGCGGCGTTCTTTGAAGAGTTTAACGATCCGAACGCGTCCTACGCGCGCTGCATTACCTGTGAGTAAGGAAAGCGGGCTGCGTCGAAGCCAGTAGCGTTCTTAGCGGAGCAGCCAGGACAGGACCGGCGCTTTCGAGTTATCGTTAGCGCCGGTTTCAATCTATGCCCGACCTGATGAGATATGCTGCGGAGCTTGAAAACATCGCCGGCGGATCGTTGCCGCCGGTCGAAAACTGGAATCCGCCAGTCTCCGGCGATATCGACCTGACGATCAAAAGCGACGGAACCTGGATCCATGAAGGGACCGCCATCACCCGTGCGCGTCTGGTGAGGCTTTTCTCGACGGTTCTTAAACGCGAGGGCGACAAGTATTTTCTCGTTACGCCCGTTGAAAAACTCCAGATCGAAGTCGAAGACACCCCATTCGTCGCCGTTCTGATGTCGAGGGAAGGCGAAGGCGCCTTACAGACGTTGACCTTCACCACGAATGTCGGTGACAAGGTCGCCGCCGGCCCGGAACACCGGATCGAATTCAGAAAAATTGCTGAAACAGGCGAATACGCGCCCTATATTGAGGTGCGCCGCGGCCTTGAGGCGCGGATTGCCCGCGCCGTATTCTATGATCTTGTGAGTTATTGCGAACCCCATGAGATAGATGGCGAAGAAATGTTTGGCGTTTGGTCGGGCGGCATGTTTTTCCCGTTCGGGCCGGTGAGTGAAATCGTGCGGAACGATTAAATGAAGCTGTATAGGACGAGTTCGAAAGCCGAAAAGCATTTGCGCGGCCAGATAGAGGCGAACCTGAAACATACTTCCGCCCAGCGCGTGCACGATCTTTTTCGTGAAATCAATCCGCATCTTGTGGGCGATAAACTGTTTGAGCGTCGCTGGAGCGACAAGCGCAAGGACGCCTCTGTGCTGGTTCCGATCGTTCATCGGGCGTCGGGCTTGCATGTCATCCTCACCGTGCGTTCGTCCGACATGCCATCTCACGCCGGTCAGATCAGTTTTCCCGGCGGCAAGGCGCATCCCGAAGATGATGGCCCGGTCGAAACTGCGCTCCGCGAAGCGCATGAAGAAATCAACCTCGCGCCGAACGAAGTCGACGTCATCGGGACGATGGGCGTGCATAAAGGCGGGCTCGGTTTTTCCGTGACGCCAGTTGTCGGAGTGGTGAATCCGGATGCAGATTTGCGCCCCTGTCCGCGTGAAGTGGATGAAATTTTTGAAGTGCCGGTCGAGTTTGTAAGCGATCTGGCGAACCACATAATTGAGGAGCGCCGGCATGAAGGCGTGCCCTACAAAATGTTTGCTGCGAATTACGGTGGTTATCATATCTGGGGACTGACGGCCGGAATCCTGCGGTCGTTTGCCGAAATGTTGCAGCATGATCCGGTGGTGCGCGAGGCGGCGCGATGAGCGGCAGGGACCAGTTCGTTTCCCTCGGGAAGAATGTGCGGCAATATTTTAGATGGCTGACATCACCGCAACTGACAAAAGTCATATCCGCGCTCGAGGCTGCCCAGCCAGATTGTGCGCGTTTTGTCGGCGGCTGCGTGCGTGACAGCCTTCTGGGCGACGCGCCGAAAGACTTTGACGTAGCAACGACGCTGACGCCTGACGTTGCAAGCAAGGCATTGAAAAGTGCAGGGCTACGCGTCGCGCCGACCGGCATTGAGCACGGAACCATCACCGCAATCGTGGATCATCAGGGCGTTGAAGTAACGACGCTGCGGGCTGATGTTTCTACGGACGGTCGGCGTGCGACCGTCGCCTTCACGCAAGATTGGGCTATCGATGCGGGGCGGCGCGATTTCACGATAAATGCTATTTATCTGACGCCCGACGGACGCCTGTTCGATTCCGTAGGCGGCGTTGATGATGCAAGAAAACGACGTGTCCGTTTTATCGGTGAACCTGAAGATCGGATCAAAGAAGATTATCTGCGAATCTTGAGATTCTTTCGTTTTACGGCGCGCTTTTGCGACCTGTTCGATGAAGAAGGTCTTGCCGCTTGCGCGGCGCTAAAGGGCGGCATTGCAAAACTGTCTGCAGAGCGCATCGGCGCCGAGATGACAGGCATCCTGTCATTACCGCGCGCTGCGTTCGCACTTGAAGCAATGGCGGAGAGCGGCGTTCTTGCGGAGATTTGGGAAACCAAACCCCAATTGCAGGTCGCGAAACGAATGAAAGAGCTGGACGCATCAGCGTCAGCGCCGCTGATGCTGGCGGCGCTTTACGGTGAGGAGGGTGATGGCGTCGCCCGGCGCCTGCGGCTTTCAAATGCAGAAAAGGCGGAACGATCTCAGGCGCTCAAGGCAGTCAATCAGATCGCCGCCGGACTGGATGCGCGCAGCGTTAAGACGATGATCTACCGTATGGGAAAAGATGTCGTCTCAGATTCTATTCTATTAGCGGCGGCGCGAATGCGTATCGATAAGGTTGAGTTCAAGCGTTTGCGCGTTGCTGTCGATGAAATGCCCGCCCCAGTGCTTTCTGTCTCCGGTAAACATATAGTGGACGCAGGCGTCGAACCCGGACGGCGCGTTTCAAAAATCCTTGCTGATATCGAAGCGCAATGGATTGAAGAGGATTTCCCGGGCGAGGCGAGGCAACAGGAAATCTTGCGCGATAAAGTCACAGATTGATGCTGGCGCCATTAATCGAGCGCCGACGTGCCGAGAACATTTGACCGCGCGCTAAAGAAACGATTTTATGCCGGTAAATAACGCCAGGGAGGAAAACGGCGATGATGGGATTGATGATGGGCCGGCCGCTTTTGACGACCGACATCCTGAAACATGCGGTGCGCAACTTCCGCAAGACCGAGATCGTGACGCGCACCGTAGAAGGGCCGATCCATCGTTATACCATCGCCGATGCAAACACACGCATTACCAAACTGGCCAATGCGCTAAAGGACCTCGGCGTCAAAAAAGGGGCCCGCATTGGCGTTATCGGCTGGAATACGCATCGTCAGTTTGAGCTTTATTACGCGATTGGCGGATTGGGCGCCGTTTTGCACACGGTCAATCCGCGTCTTGGCCCCGAAAACGCAGCCTTCGTCATCAATCATGCCGAAGATGAATACCTCTTTTACGATACGACATTCACGCCGCTCGTTAACGCCCTGAAGCCGGGACTGAAAAGCGTCAGGCATTTTTGTGCTCTTACTGACAAAGATCACGTGAGTGATGCGGGTGAGGGTGCGCTTATTTACGAGGACTTTATCGCTAGAGGCGCGGAAGGATTTGACTGGCCTGACTTTGATGAAAACACGGCGGTAGCCATGTGCTACACTTCGGGCACCACCGGCGATCCCAAAGGCGTTGTTTATTCTCATCGCGCGCTCGTGCTGCAGTCCTTTGCATGTTGCCTGCCGTCGTCGCTCGGCCTTCATGAAGGCGACGTTCTTCTGCCTGTTGTGCCCATGTTCCACGTGAATGCATGGAACACGCCTTATTCCTGTCTAATGACTGGCGTGAAACAGGTGTTTCCCGGCCCCCGTCTTGACGGCGAAGGGCTATATGAATTGCTGGACAGTGAAAAAGTTACCTATAGCGCAGGTGTCCCGACTGTCTGGCTGGGGCTTCTGCAATATCTGGAAAAGTCCGGAAAGAAACTTCCATATCTGCGAATGGGAATGAGCGGTGGATCGGCATTGCCGGAAGCTTTGATCCGCGGTTTCGCAAAATACGATGTGGAGTTACAGCAAGGTTGGGGCATGACGGAAATGTCGCCTGTGGGAACCGTCAATTCCTTGCCGCCGGAGGTGAAAGAATTGCCGCTTGATGAGCGCATACCGTATCAGTTGAAAGCGGGGCGCGCGCTGCCTTTTGTTGACATGCGCATTGTCGGCGAAGACGGCAATGTCCTTCCCAATGACGGCGTGTCAGACGGTAATCTCCAGGTGCGCGGCCCCTGGATCATCGGTGAATACTATAAGACCGATAAACCAACGCTGACTGATGATGGCTGGTTTGATACGGGTGATGTTGCGATCATCGATCCCGACGGATTTATGCAGATTACGGATCGTTCAAAAGACGTTATCAAAACCGGCGGCGAATGGGTTTCTTCAATCGATATTGAAAATGCTGCGTTGTTGCATCCGGGCGTCGCACAGGCCGGCGTCATCGGCGTCCACCATCCGAAGTGGCAAGAACGTCCATTGCTGATCGTCGTCAAGAAAGAAGGGCAGGATCCTACGGCGGATGAGATCAAGGAATTCCTGAAGCCGAAGCTCGACAAGATCGCATGGCCAGATGCTGTTGAGTTTATCGATGAAATTCCGCTTGGCGCGACCGGCAAGGTTTTAAAAACAGAGCTGCGCAAAATATTCAAGGATTACAAATTGCCGGCGGCGTGATGTAAGTATTCTATCGATTAGTGAGGCTCGGAGAGAGGAAAGAGTCGAACGGCAAGCTCCTGCACCCGTCCACAGATCGTAATCTCACCCTGCTGCGTTCGCTTTGCGAACGGTCAGGGTTCATGGTGCCAGGAGAGGCGTCACAGTCTTAGATTAAGTTATTGATATAAAACGTAATTTGAAAACCGAATTGCAACGGTACCAACAAATATACCAACAAAAATTTTTGGTGCAGAGGTATGATGCCCAAAGCCGGACTCGAAGGTACAGCGACTGTGGCGTCTTGGAATCAATAATTCCGAATTTGCATTATCGCTTCATTCGTCATGTCTGACAAGCTTCGGTCATGTCTCCGATTGAAAATGCAGAATCGCTTTTGGAGCGAAGCCTCAATTGCAACGCTGCGTGAAACTACCCCTGCGGGCCTATTGCTGTTTTTCAGTCGTACGATGGAAATCGGACCGTTCCTATCCAAATTCGGGCAGTAAACAACGTTCAATAGCTCTCTATTGATGCACTATTAGTAACGTCAAGAATCACGTAATTTCGACAACTCGACTCACAGGCAGATTTGTCGTCGCGCATCGCGGCGTATGAAAACAATGTTGGCGGCGCTGCTTCCAACGAGACCCTTATGCAGCTGTGTTTATCGGCTGCGTGCACACTAGCGTGTCGCAGAGGAGTGCCTGTGAGTCGAACGCGCTTAGCGCAATGGATAACGAACAGCGCGGGATGGCAACAATGACGCGGCTCGAAAAACTGAAAGCCGCAACCACACTATCCGATTTGGCAAAGATGTTAAGCTACACGCCAAAAGGGCTTTCCTACATTCTCTACAAGATTCCCGACGCATCGAAATATCGCAGCTTTGCTATCTCGAAGTCGAGCGGCGGCGTTCGGCAAATTGATGCGCCTAGACAGCCTCTGAAGTTGCTTCAATCGCGATTAGCTGAACTTCTAACTGACTGTCTCGTCGAACTGGAAAATGCTGAGCCTCATCGTACAAACGTGAGCCATGGGTTTCATCCCGGGCGAAGCATAATGACCAATGCGGTGCCCCATCGCAGGCGGCGATATGTCCTGAATCTTGATCTCGTCGATTTCTTTGGGGCTATAAACTTTGGCCGCGTGCGCGGCTTATTAATCAAGGATGCAGCGTTTGCACTCGACCCTGCGGTTGCAACAGTAGTTGCCCAGATCGCGTGTTATGATAATAAATTGCCACAGGGCAGTCCATGCTCTCCGGTTATATCGAATCTGGTTGCCCGCATTATGGACTACCGGCTGGCTCGCCTCGCTAAGGTGCATGGGTGTACCTATACTCGGTATGCGGATGACCTCACTTTTTCTACAAACCGGCGCACATTCCCTCCCCGCCTTGCTAAACCCCTCTCTGCTGCGCCGTACAAATGGCGACTGATGAAAGCATTGCGAGACGAAATCAAGAACGCTGGATTCTCGATCAATCCACAGAAAACGAGGATGCAGATTTGCGGATCACGCCAGGAGACTACGGGCCTCGTTGTCAATGAAAAAATCAATATCCGCCAAGACTATTATCGAATGGTTCGGAGCATGGCGCACAGCCTATTCACTACGGGGCAATACTATATTCTTGGCGCGCCCCTGAGTGCGGAAGGCTTACCAGTCCCTATCACAACATTAGCGCCACTGGAGGGGCGTCTCGCGCATGTGTACTATGTAAAATCGCGCCGCGACCGTAGCGAGCGCGTGAACAAGCTTGAAAATTACCAGACCCCCAAAGCGGTTCGCGAACTTTACCGACGCTACCTATTCTATAAATACTGCATCGCGCCAGTTCACCCAACCATTGTGACTGAGGGCAAAACGGACATCACATACTTGAAGGCTGCAATCCGAGCACTTCACCCAGCCTATACAAATCTCGCTCAAACAGTAAATGGTAATTTTGTTCCGAAAATTTGCTTTGTGCGGCCTTCTTATATCAACAACACAGTCGTTGGGCTTGGTTCAAGTGCAAGCCAGTTGACGGGTCTAATCGAAACTTATCGGACTCGACTCAAACATTATCGCCACAAGCCACTGAATGCGCCCGTCATTATTGTTGCCGATAATGATGACGCGATTGGCGGGATTTTGAAAGCTGCCAATAAATTGGTGTCGCAAAAGTTGAATCAAAATTCACCTAACTTGATGACCCACGTAACTAACAATCTCTACCTCGTGCGGACACCGCCGGTTGGCGCAAAAGTCGAAACGTGCATGGAGGATCTATTCCCTGCCGCCCTCAAGAGTACTCTGGTCAACGGCAAACCGTTCGACCCGAAAAAGGAACACGGAGACGCTACAGCCTACGGAAAGGCAGTTTTCGCGGAGCAAGTAGTGAGATTGAAGGCAAATCCAGCCGACTTTACAGCGTTTGCTTCGATGTTGCAGGCTGTTGACGATTCGATCAGTGACCATGCGGCCAAACTTGCTGCCGCAAATGTGGCATCCGCCGTTGCAGCGGCCTCTTAGCGGATTGACGGCATTTGTGCGATTGCTTTCTCCGGTAGTTTGTATGCTTGTCTATCCTTGCTCATTCCGGCGGTTTTTCCCAAACTTCGATGGTCGCCTTCTGGACTATTCCGCGCAAGCCATGACTTGCTGGATATTTGCGCCTTATTGGACGTTTTCAAACGAACCCGGTTCGCATTACAAGTTAAGCCTCTGACTAGTGGGAAATCTCAATATGGCCGTATCCGGCGCCGATCTTGGCTTTGAAGCCGACCTCTTCAAAGCCGCCGACAAACTGCGGGGCAACCTGGAGCCCTCGGAATACAAGCATGTCGCGCTTGGGCTGATCTTCCTCAAATACATATCCGACGCCTTCGAAATTCATCGCGCGAAGCTCGCCGAAGTGGAATTCGCCGACCCGGAAGACCCGGAAGAATATCTCGCCGCCCGCGTGTTCTGGGTGCCGGAAATCGCCCGCTGGTCGAACCTGAAGGCGAACGCCTTTCAGCGCGACATCGAAATTCAGAGCGCCACCGGCGAAAAAGTCCGCAAGGTCGATATTGGCGGGCTCATCGACGCCGCCATGGAAGCGATTGAGAACGCGAACGAGGCGACGCTGAAAGGCGTCCTGCCGAAGGACTATGGCCGCCCGCAGCTCGACAAACGGATGATCGGCGAACTGGTGATGTTGTTCTCCGACATCGGCATGCACAGCGACAACGGCCAATCAACCGATCTGTTGGGCCGCGCTTATGAATACTTTCTCTCGGGCTTTGCGGGCGCCGAAGGGCGGCGCGGCGGTGAATTTTTCACGCCGCGTTCCGTTGTTCGGACCATGGTTGAGATGCTGGAGCCCTATAAGGGGCGCGTCTATGACCCGTGTTGCGGATCGGGCGGCATGTTCGTCCAGTCCGAAAAGTTCATCGAAGATCACGCCGACCAGAAAGACGTTGAAAAGGCCAAGCGCCAGATTTCCATCTATGGCCAGGAGCGCAACCACACGACGTGGAAACTCGCCAAGATGAACCTCGCCGTGCGCGGTATCGATGCGGAAATCGCCTGGAACAATGAGGGCAGCTTCACCCAGGACGCGTTTCCGAATCTGAAATTTGATTTCATCCTCGCCAATCCGCCGTTCAACATTTCCGACTGGTGGAGCGAGCGCCTCGCGGAGGATGCGCGTTGGGATCATTTCGGCAAGCCGCCAGCGGGCAACGCCAACTACGCCTGGCTCAGCCATATCTATCACCACCTCGCGCCGCGCGGCACGGCGGGCGTGGTGCTCGCCAACGGCTCCATGTCCTCGCAGTCGAGCGGCGAGGGAGAGATGCGCAGGCGCATGATCGAACAGGACGCGGTGGACTGCATGGTCGCCTTGCCGGGCCAGCTTTTTTATTCGACCCAAATTCCGGCCTGTCTGTGGTTTCTCGCGCGCGATAAATCCGCCAACGGCCATCGCGACCGGCGCGGGCATGTGCTGTTCATTGATGCGCGCAAGCTGGGGCACATGGTTGACCGCACGCGGCGCGAGTTCACCGATGAGGATATGGCGAGGATCACAAACGCCTATCACTCATGGCGGTGCAAGCCGGAAGAACTGGAGTCGAATGGACTGGTGCCATACGAAGACGTTCCCGGCTTCTGCGCAAGTGTAAGCAACGACGACATCGCGAAACATGGCCACGTTTTGACACCGGGCCGCTATGTCGGTGCCGAAGACATAGAAGATGACGGTGTTCCGTTTGCGGAGAAATTCGCCGAACTGCGCGCGACGCTGGCGGCGCAATTCGCCGAGGGGCGCGAACTGGAAGCGCGAATTGAGGCGGCGCTGGCGGGAGTGGGCGAGGATGGGTGAGTGGAATTCTTGCACTCTGGGTGAGGTCTTAACTCTTCAGAGGGGATTTGATCTGCCCAATCAAAAAAGGAATGCGGGTAGTTTTCCCGTTGTGGCATCAACAGGTATAGTTGGTTACCACGATGAAGCGAAAGTGCCAGCACCTGGAGTGGTGATTGGTCGAAGTGGAAGCATCGGTGGTGGACAGTACCTTAATGTCGATTTTTGGCCCCTCAACACAACGCTTTGGGTAAAGGACTTTCACGGAAACAATGAGCGCTACTGCTATTACCTTCTCAAGAGCCTAGATTTTTCCGTATTCAACGTCGGAAGCGGTGTTCCAACTCTAAACCGGAACCACGTACACCCGTGGCCGGTTCTGCACCCATTGCGAAAGGAACAGGACAAAATTGTCGAAGTCCTTGGGTCGCTCGACGATAAAATCGAACTGAACCGGCGGACGAACGAGACGCTGGAGAAGATGGCGCAGGCGCTGTTCCGCGACTGGTTTGTCGATTTCGGTCCCGTGCGCCGCAAGATGGAAGGCGCGCGCGACCCCGCCGACATCATGGGTAGCTTTGTTCAGAACCCGGACGAAGCCGCCAGAATAGCCGCCCTCTTCCCCGCGACAATCGGCGACAATGGCCTGCCGGAGGGGTGGAGGAAGGAAAACCTTGAGTCTGTGGCGGATCAAATTGCGATGGGCCCGTTTGGTTCTAACATCAAAGTCGAGACTTTCGTTGAAAGTGGTATTCCCGTTATTAGCGGCACCCACCTGAAGCATACTAGGCTTGAGGATGGTAATTATAATTTTGTTTCGCGAGAGCACGCTGCAAAATTAGCACGTTCAAATGTTCGGCGTGGTGATGTTATTTTTACTCATGCGGGAAACATTGGACAAGTCGCTATAATACCTGAGCGTTCGAAGTATAGCCGATACGTCATTTCCCAGCGTCAGTTCTACCTGCGATGCAATCCGGAATTGATGTCACCACTTTTTGTGGTTCACTTTTTCAAATCACACATTGGCCAACATGTCTTGCTAGCCAATTCGTCACAGGTGGGCGTGCCGTCAATTGCCCGTCCATCATCTTACCTGAAGTCAATTGTGATTAATTGCCCACCAATGGAAATACTTCATGTGTTCGATGCGCATGTATCTCTATTACATGTTGAGGCTTCCCAGAACGATGAGCAAAACCAAACCCTCGCGCAAACCCGCGACTACCTTCTCCCAAAACTCATGTCTGGTCGAATTCACGCTGGTGCCGCAGAAACGATGGTGGCGTGATGGCTGGCTTCTCCGAAGATCACGTCGAACAGGCGGGCATTGAAACTCTGAAAAGCCTCGGTTGGGCCTATCTGGAGAGCAGCGTCATTTCGCCGGATGGCGCCGCGCCGCAGCGGACCAGTTTTGGCGAGACCATCCTGACGAAGCGTTTCGACCGCGCGGTGCGCGCGCTCAACCCCAATGTGCCCGACGACGCCATCGAGGCGGCGTTACGACAGGCGCTGATTACAGACAAGCCAAACCTGATCGAAGAAAACCGCAGACTGCACCGGCTCATCACCGATGGCGTGGCCGTTGAATATCGCGCTGATGATGGAACCATCAAAAGCGACCGCGTCTGGCTGGTTGATTTCGATAATGTCGAAGCCAATGACTGGCTGGTGACAAACCAGTTTGTTGTAATTGAAGGCCAGCGCAACCGCCGCCCGGATGTGGTCTGTTTCCTCAACGGCCTGCCCGTCGCGGTGCTGGAGCTAAAGAACGCGGCGGATGAAAAGGCGACGCTCACTGGCGCCTACAATCAAATTCAAACCTATAAGGAACAAATCCCAAGCCTGTTCCGCACCAATGCCGTTCTCGTTACGTCAGACGGTATGCAGGCGCGCATAGGCTCGCTCACCGCCAATGAAGAGCGCTTCATGCCCTGGCGCACCATTGACGGCAAAACCTACGCCGAACCTGGCACGCCTGAAATGAATACGCTGTTGGAAGGCGTGTTTAACCGTCAAGTCTTTCTCGACTTGATCCGCGATTTCACCGTCTTCGGCGATCAGGGCGACGGCTCATTTAAGATTGTCGCTGGATACCACCAATATCACGGCGCGAAGAAAGCCTTACACGAGGCGGTGGCGGCGACATCGCCAGATGGCGACCGCAAAATCGGCGTGATCTGGCACACGCAAGGTTCTGGCAAAAGTTTTCTGATGGCCTTTTTTGCTGGCCTCGCAGTAAACGCAAAGGCGCTGCAAAACCCGACACTTCTCATTCTGACTGACCGCAATGATTTGGACGATCAGCTATTTGGGACATTCAGCACTTGCAGCGACTTGATTCGCCAAAAGCCGAAACAGGCTGAAAGCCGTGAAGATTTGAAAGACCTTCTCGACGCATCGGCTGGCGGCGTGATCTTTTCGACTGTGCAGAAGTTCTCGCCGGAACCGGGCGAAAAAGACTTTCCGCTTCTAACGGATCGAAAAAACGTCATCATCATCGCCGACGAAGCCCACCGCAGCCAATACGGTTTTTCGGCAAAAATAGACACAACGTCCGGCGTCACGCGTTACGGCTATGCGCATTATATTCGCCAGGCATTGCCCAATGCCTCCTTCATCGGATTCACCGGCACGCCGATTGAGGGAAGCGACGTTAATACGCCCGCGATCTTTGGCGACTATATCGATGTTTATGACATCACGCGCGCGGTGATCGATGGTGCGACTGTTCCGATTTACTACGAAAGCCGCATCGCCCGCATTGAATTGGACGAAGACCAAAAGCCGCTGATCGACGCGGAAATCGAAGCGCTCACCGAAGACGATACGCTAACCGAAGCCGAAAAGTTCAAAGCGAAATGGTCTAGCGTCGAAGCGCTGGTGGGCGCTGAAAAGCGACTGAAGCAAGTTGCAGCGGATATAGTGGAACACCTTGAGCGCCGCATTGAAGCGCTTGACGGCAAAGCCATGGCGGTTTGTATGAGCCGCCGAATATGCGTTGCGCTCTATAATGAAATAATCACACTTCGCCCAGAATGGCATTCAGATGATGACCAGACGGGTTCCATTAAAATCGTTATGAGCGGCGCGGCGTCCGATCCGCTGGATTGGCAGCCGCATATTGGCAACAAGCGCCGCCGCGATGCGCTCGCCAAGCGGGCGCGAGACGCAAGCGATTCTCTAAAATTGGTTATCGTACGGGATATGTGGCTAACCGGTTTTGACGCGCCGTGCATGAATACGATGTATGTGGACAAGCCAATGCGCGGTCATGGCCTCATGCAGGCGATTGCGCGCGTAAACCGTGTTTTCAAAAACAAACCGGGCGGCTTGATCGTTGATTATATCGGTATCGCCCAGAATTTGAAAAAGGCGCTTTCCGATTACAGTGACTCCGACCGTTCGCAGACAGGAATCGATGAAGAAAAGGCCGAAGCAGCGCTCAAAGAATATGTTGAGCGCATTCGACTGGTCTTTCATGGTCACGATTACAAAGATGGATTGACCGGCACGCCGCAACAAAAACTTTCCGCGCTCGCCAAGGCGTTGGACTGGGTGTTGAAATGGCAGGAGCGCGAAGCGGCGCAAAAGACTCGTGAAGAAGAAAAGAAAAAAGCCCACCGCGCCTTCGACGATTTAGTATTGAACCTATCAAAGGCGTTTGCGCTATCGGCTTCAAGCGACTACGCCGCCAAGGTGCGGGATGAAGTCGGGTTTTTCCAAGCGGTGCGGGCGACACTGAACAAGACCACCGCGACCGGGAAAATTTCCGCCCAGGACCGTACCTTCGCAATTCAGCAGCTTATCGACAAAGCCGTCGCATCTTCTGAAATCGTTGATGTCTTGAAGGCCGTCGGTATGGAAGCGCCTGACATTTCGATCTTGTCCGATGAATTCCTAGAGGAAGTTCAGAATCTGGAGCACAAGAATTTGGCTCTTGAAGCGCTGAAAAAGCTTTTGAATGGAGAAATCTCAGCTAGGTCGAGAACAAACCAAGTTGAAGCGCGCGCCTTCTCCACTCGGCTTGAAGACGCGGTGGCGAGATACCATGCAAATGCAATTTCGGCGCTGGAATTGATTCAAGAGCTGATTGCAATTGCGAAGGACTTCAAGGCGTCAAAGGCGAGAGGCGAAGACCTTGGCTTAAGCCAAGAGGAAGTGGCATTTTATGATGCACTCGCCGAAAACAAGAGCGCCGTCGAAGCGATGGGGAATGAGAAATTACGCGTTATCGCCCATGAATTGCTTGAGAATCTTCAAAAGAATGCGAGCGTAGATTGGCATCGAAAAGAAAGCGCACGCGCGCATATGCGCATTTTGGTCAAGCGCATCCTCAAAAAATATGGCTATCCGCCTGACTTATCCGATCAGGCGGTGCAGCAAGTGCTAGCCCAGGCGGAAATTCTTCTGAAACATCTTTGATGTTGCTTTATGCTTACGCGGCAAGGGTTCCTAGCCCCTTGATGATCTCACCCTGCCGGTGGCGGCTGACCGATCCGTAGCTGGTGAAGGTCGTCAGCACTTGTTCATGGCCGAGATTCTGCGACCACGCCTTGAAATCTTCCGGCGTTTTGCAGATGCGCTCACCGAGTTGAACCAGCGTTTTGCGAAACGAGTGCGGCCCGAAGCGCGGGAGTCCGGCGGCCTCGAACGCATCGCCGACGATTTTCCGGATCGGCGCCGCGTTTGACCAGTGGGCGCGCTTCAACCCCTGCGGTTCAAATCGGCGGCTAGCGCCGACGCCCACCGCCGTTTGCGGAAACAGCGGGTCGTCCGGCCCGAACAACGCCTCTTCGCGCAGATGCGTGACCCACCGCTCAAAACACGCTCGCAATTCAGCTGCGACCGGAAAGAACCATGTGTAAATCGTTTTCGACGCCTTGGTTTTAACCTCCCGCGGGTCCTGGATGACTTCGCTTTCGATCAGATCGATATGTTTGAGCTTCAGCGAGGCCGCGGCGCCGTCGCGCGCGCCCGTGAGAATAAGAAACGCGAACAGCGCCTTGTTGCGCCGCTCGATCACGGTGTCGCCGGGCATGAGCCGAAAAGCATGGAGCGCCTGTTCCATTGAAGGGCTGGGTTTCTCGCGGTGGGCGTGAGCGACCGCTTCATCCTTGGCAGGCAGGTTGAAATATTCGCAATCCGACTTGCCAACGCGGCTTTTGTAGCCCTGTTGCCACGCCAACCATTTGAAAAACGCCTTCACGCTGCGCAGTGTCGCGCTGATAGTCGCCTTGCTGAGCGGCTTGCCGGATTCGGGATGCTTCGCCTTCCCCAGCGCCTTTTTGAAAGCCACCGCCTGATCGATATGAAAGGCCTTGAAGGATTTGTAGCCGGTTGATGTTTCAAACCGAACCAGCGCCGCTTCGACCTTGTCTATCGACGGCTCGCTCAAGCCTTCCGCTTCACGCAGGAATTCAAAGTATCGGCGCTTGATGCGTTCGTTTTCTTCGCAGAATTTTCTCATCTTGAACAACACTCCCGTTTGTGAGTCTTTCAGGCGGCTTCACCGGGTTCCTCTAGGCTCGTCTCTTTCGCCTGACGCTGCACGGCGAGATTGGGCGCTACGAGTGGAATCTTTTCCTCACGCGTGAAGCGGTTGCAGACACTTTCACAGTCCGGGCACAGCCCGATCAGACGACCGCCACCGGCGCCGTCAGGGATAAAATCCGCCATTAATCCGGCTGGGGTTTTGCCTGTCTTGCAGCAAAGGCAGTAAAGTTCGTCGGGCGCCAGCGGCTTCTTTTTCCGGATCGACTGCGCTGTCAAAAACGCCTGTACATGAGCGCCGATAAAAAGATGCGGGGTGGACGACTTCAGACAGGGCAGACCCTTATCGACCCAGCCACGAATCGTCTGGGGATGCGCGTTCAAAAGCTCGGCGAGTTCGTCGGCGGTGTAATTTCGGTGCTTCTTGATGGCGCGCGTATTGTAACGCTTCGCCACTATGACGCCCCGTTTTCGTAAAGCGCGCGGATGTCCTCGGCGCGCCAGACCGTGACGCGGGTGCCCAGCTTCATGGGTTGGGGAAAGCGCCCGTCTTTCACGCCTGCCCACCAAGTGGATTTCGAAACGGGAATAGGCCCGCGCGGCGCGAGGATTTGTTTCAGGCGGACAAAGCCGGTTTGGGGAAGGGTGGATTCGTTCGACATGCTGCATCTCCGTACTGTGAAAGACGGAGATGGGCTAAACGATGCGCCTCGTTTTGAGGGCGAATTCCCGTAGGGTGTTTGTGAAATCCGATTGTGGACGCAATTTCAGATAGCGGATTGGTCGGGCAGCAATTCGGCGCCAGCTCTTACCCATTTCAAAATTGTGTTTCGATCCAGCGGGATTCCTAAATTCCGAAGATCGGTTTCAATATTGGCGGTGGCGTCGTTTCTGGCGGCTTTTGGGTCATACCCATATTGTTCAACGGCCATTCCGATGACCAGCTTCAGCAAGCTATCTCGCTCTTTTGGTAATAGTTCGTCGGTGATCTTCGCAGTGGAATCGTTTGCCGCGTGCCTTTGTATTTGTGAGTCCATTGGATCAAGAAAATGGGCGGGTGGGTGTTTGATCCACTTTGGCCCATCCAACGCTATTTGAGGTCGGTCCGCGTCGTCCGGATAATATCGTTCTTCATATCCCCAGACTGGCAATGGGCCGTTAATGTCGTTCAGGGCGGCTTCCAATATTTCGGGCACTGGTAAACGTTTTAATTTCGCCCACGCGACAAAATCACTTGGGTTTACTTTGCTATCTCGAAAAGATTCTGAACGCGAAAGTACGTCATATAATTCGAACCATTCGCATAGCTTGTCGCTGCTTAACGAAGGAGAGTAGTAATGGGCGGCTTCTTCGATGGGTGAAAGTGATATGGCGGCGAACGCTTCCTCTTCGGAGATTTGGCCACGCATCCGCCTATTGTAGCGTTCCAATTGTTCGAAATATTGGGGGCATAAGCCAGCCACAAGAAGCATGGCCTCCCAAAGTTGCCAATAATCAAACCGCGCCCAGCTAATTGCAGCGTGGTCCTTTAAATACTGGTTCTCTTCGCTGAGGTGCCGTGGAAGGTCGGGAGTAGCATGACTCTCCAAACCGGATGAGGTTTTAGAATCCATATTTTTCGTCCGCTGTTCAGCGTACGACAATCAACTGCGCCTCTCCCGCTTCGCCACCCACAAACTTCTCCCCCATCTCCCAACAGCTTACACAGATCGATCTCGTACCAACTCGCACAACTTTCGCTTGGTTTATCTGATTCGACTAGGGGTCAAGGCATTAGTCGCATTAATTTTTTTACCCACCCGACCCAAGCCATCCGGTCCCTGAAAATCGGTAGGTTGATTAAGCATTTCTTGGCGAAAAGTTGCGGTAGGTATGCCTTCTGGAGTCTATCTGAAGTTTGAATTGTGGGGATGTGTGAAAATGGTCCGCCGCCGGTCCCGTTCGCTTTTGCCGGTAAATCTGCGGCTACCACCCCCCTCTATGGTCCGGTAGATTTACATTTTTGTGTCAGTGCATTTTGTGAGACGGTGCGCCCACCACTTAGCCATTTTCACCCGTTCTTCCCAATAGGACGAGCGGTGGTAGGCACGGCGGATTTCGTCGGCGCCCACATGGGCGAGTTCGGCCTCAATGGCGTCTGGCGACCATTTTCCACTTTCATTCAACAGACTGGAAGCGCTCGCCCTAAAGCCGTGCGATGTGCATTCTTCGCTCGTAAAGCCCATGCGCCGCAGCGCCGTATTCATGGTGTTTTCGCTGATTGCTTTGCCTTTGGCCCAAGGGGAGGGAAAGACAAGTTCGCCCGCGCCGGTAAGTTCGCGCAATTCAGCAAGCAACGCCACCGCTTGAGGCGGAAGCGGTTTGACATGCGAGCGGCGCATTTTCATGCGCTCTTGCGGTATGCTCCAGATCGCTTTTTTTAGGTCAAACTCGCTCCACTTTGCGAGGCGTAGTTCGCCGGGGCGGGGATATAAAAGCGTCATAAGCTTGAGCGCCGTGCGCGTTTCTGGGGTGCCCGAATGATAGCCCCAGATTGCGCGCACCAACCCGCTAAAACTCTCCCAGTCAGTGAGCGCGGCCATGTGTACGGTTTTCGGCGTGATCAGCGCCCCGCGAAGACTTATCGTCGGATCGTTGGTCGCGCGGGCGGTGGCTATGGCATAGCGAAAAACCTGCCCAATGGATGAGCGCATTCGTTTCGCCGTTTCATAGTTTCCTTTTGCTTCGACTTTGCGCAGTATCGCCAAAATTTCGGCGGCGTCGATTGCCGTTATCGGACGGTTTTGCAGGTCCAATTTCGCCAGACCCAATACCCACCGCTTCTTTTCAATCGTCCTTGCCGCCAGCCCGTCTTTTTCGTCCTTCGCAATTAGTTCATCCGCTATCTTTTCGAAGGTATGTTCTTTCAACGCCCGTTGCGTTTCCTGTTCGGCTTTTGCATGGGCAAGCGGATCAATGCCGTCTGCCAACAGCGTTTTGGCCTCTTGTCTTTTGGCGCGGGCGCTTGCGAGGGATGTGACCGGGTAAGCGCCCAAGGCCAGCAGCTTTTGCTTACCGTCATAGCGATACGCTAAGCGCCACAGTTTCGAACCGTTGGGCCGCACTTCCAGAAACAGCCCGCCGCCGTCGCTTTTGCGAAATGGGCGGTCCTCTGGCTTCAGGCGGCGAATATGAGCGTCCGTGAGAGGCATAGTTGGTATTCCCGTTGGTACCGCGTCTAGAGAACGGGGGCGAAAATTCGTCCTTACCAACAACTATACCAACAATTAGGTTGGATACCAACGCACGAAGCCGGACCGCGCCGGACCGGCATTTGCGTTAGTTTATTGATTTTATTGAGTTTTCGGAGCTTATCGGACGGTCTAAAATTATATTCTGGTGCCCAGGAGAAGACTCGAACTTCCACGACCGCAAGGCCACTGGCACCTGAAGCCAGCGCGTCTACCAATTCCGCCACCTGGGCAAGTGAAGGACGGCTGACTTACGGGATGCGCCCATCCAATGTCAATTCGGGATATTCATTCCGGCCGGCCTGGGCGCCGCGCGAAGTTCGCGCGCATTGCGCTGGCGCCAAAACACGCTGCGCATGGCCGTCGACGCCCCCCACTGACCGGGTTCTGCGGCCGCCGCCGCACTCCCGGTCTTTCTGACGTGACCGGCGCGCCCGTCCCGCCGAAGCCCGCCGGGAAGGCGATGTTCCATAAAACACCGTTAAGGAAAGCAAGGTCTGCGCCAAAGACTGGAAACGAGGCGGCTGCGGCCATTGGAGCGTTGCCGGGCGGGTGAAATTCGGATAGGCCGTGCCTCGTTCATCAGCATGTATCAGGACGGTCGGAGGCAAAGCGCGTGACGGGAAAACTGGCGGTTGTATTCGGCGGTTCCGGCTTTGTCGGGCGGAACGTAGTGCGTGAGCTGGCGAAGCGCGGCTGGCGCGTGCGGGTTGCGGTTCGCCGTCCGCATCAGGCGCAGTTTCTGAGGCCCATGGGCGCTGTTGGGCAAATTCAGCTCAAGCAGTGCAACGTGCGCCACCGGCCGTCTATTGCGGAAGCCATTCGCGGCGCCGACGCCGTTATTAACCTTGTGGGCCTTCTCCATCAGACCGGTCCGCAAACCTTTAATGCCGTGCAGGGCGCCGGCGCGGCGGCAATCGCAAATCTGGCGAAGGAAGAAGGCATCGACACCTTCATCCACATGTCGGCCATTGGCGCGGATGCCGGGAGCGACAGTCTTTACGCGCGCACCAAGGGTGAGGCTGAGAAAGCTGTCCGTGAGGCGATACCGTCGGCGACAATCCTTCGCCCGTCGGTTATCTTCGGTCCCGAAGATTCATTCTTCAACAAGTTTGCGACGATGGCCGGGTTTTCGCCCGTGCTTCCCTTGGTCGGCGGGGGCAATACGAAGTTCCAGCCGATTTATGTGGACGATGTCGCTGACGCAATTTGCGAAGCGCTTGTCCGCTCTGAAGCAGCCGGAAAAATTTACGAGCTCGGCGGCCCGCGCATTTATACTTTCCGTGAACTGATGGAGCTGATGCTCAGCGAAACAGGGCAAAAACGATTGCTTTTGCCGCTGCCGTTCTTTGCAGCGTCGCTTGCGGGTATGGTTGGGCAAGTAATCGGGCGGCTCCCTTTTGTCGATCCAATTTTAACGGCTGACCAAGTAAAGCTTCTGAAACATGACAATGTCGCCGATGACAGCGGCGCGGTGGGTACCTTAAGCGATCTTGAACTGGAGCCGCACACGGTGGAGTCGATCCTGCCGTCTTACATGGTGCGGTACCGCAAATACGGGCAGTTCGCCGAAAACACGGCTTAAGCCTTGTAGCCTTCCGGGTTTTGGCTCTGCCAGCGCCAGTGATCGGCGCACATTTCGTCCAGCGTTTTCTCCGCACGCCACCCGAAAAGTTTTTCAGCAAGACCGGCATTGGCGTAAATCTCAGCGATATCGCCGTCGCGGCGCGGCGCGATCTCGTAAGGGATGTCGCGGTTTGAGGCGCGCTTGAATGCGGCGACAGCTTCCAGCACCGAATAGCCGACGCCCGTTCCGAGATTAACGTCAATCGCGCAGCCGGATTTTTGTTTGCCGAGATAATCAAGCGCCGCCGCATGGCCGCGCGCAAGATCGCAGACGTGAATGTAATCGCGCACGCCGGTGCCGTCGCGGGTCGGATAATCGTTACCAAATACTTTGAGTTTCTCACGTTTGCCTACCGCCACCTGCGCGATGAAAGGAAAGAGATTGTTGGGCGTGTCGTTGGGGTCTTCGCCAATGCGGCCCGAAGGGTGGGCGCCGACCGGGTTGAAATAACGCAAATTGGCGACGCGCCAGCGGTCGTCTGCATGAGCGATATCCTTCAACATGTCTTCGATGAAAAATTTCGTACGGCCGTAGGGATTGGTCGGGACGGTTTTTCCCGTTTCATCGACGGGGTTTTCGTTTTCCTCGCCATAAACCGTGGCTGAGGAAGAAAAAACGATTGTTCTGGCGTTTGCAGCTTCAAGCGCGTCCGCCAGTGTCAATGCGGCGCCGAGGTTGATGCGGTAATAACGCGCCGGTTCCGCGACGGACTCACCGACGGCTTTAAGGCCGGCGAGATGCACCGCGCCGGTCGGCTGAAACGCCGTAACTGCTTTTTTGACGTCGTCCTTGTGCGCCGGGTCGGCGAGGTCGCGCTCCAAAAGCACCACATCGCCTTCCGCCAGTTCCTGAATGCGGTTGACGGCCTCGGGGTGTGAGTTTGCAAAATTGTCGATAATGAGAAGCGCCGCGCCGCGCGCGAGCAGTTCGACGCATACATGACTGCCGATATAACCGGCGCCGCCGGCGACGACGATTCGCTGGCTCATAACAAATCTTCCCGGCCGCGTTTTTTCAATTCTGCAACGAGCGCGCGCACGTCCTGCGCGCTATCGCGGCGGGCGACGAGAACGGCATCCCCCGTTGCGACGATGATCAGATCCTCAACGCCGATGGCGCCGACAACCGGGCCGCTCGACCGAATGGTGACGTTTTTTGTATGGTGGAGGAGGTGATTTGCTTCCGGATCGCTCGTTACTTCGCTCCAGCTGCCGATGTCGTTCCAGCCGACATCGACGGAAGGTACAACCGCAGCGCGGCCGGTTTTTTCCATAATGGCGTAGTCAACAGAGTTGCTGCGGCAGGTTTTGAAAACGGCTTCATCGAGAAGGCGCGCGCCGCGTTGCGCAGCACTTTCATCGAGCGCTCTGGCGGCGTTCTTCGAGATGTCAGGTTCATGGGCTTCAAACTCGTCCAGCATCGCTTGCGCGCTGAAGAGGAAAAGCCCTGCATTCCAGTAATAACCGCCTGCATTCAAATAAGATTGTGCGGTTTCAGCGTCGGGTTTTTCCCGGAATGCGCTGACTTTTTGAACGCCGCCGGTAAGCTCGGCTCCGCTTTGAATATATCCGTAGCCCGTATGTGCATGGGTCGGCTTGATGCCGAAGGTAACGATGTAACCCTGATCGGCTGCACTCGCGCCTTGCGCAATGGCGCGCCGGAACCCTTCGGCGTCGGCGACATGCTGATCGGCAGGCGATAAAAAGGTGAAGGCTTGCGGGTTATATTGCTTCGTCCACGCTGCTGCGACGGCCGCAACAGCGGCGGTGTTCCTGGGGCAGGGTTCAAGGATAATGTCTGCAGGTTTGACGCCGATGTCGTTTAACTGTTCGGCCACAAGCGCTGCGTGGTCCTTGCCGGCGATGATCAATGGCGGTGCAAAATTACTTTCATCATCGCAAAGGCGCAGCACCGTATCCTGAAACAGCGTGCGCTCGCTGGCGAGGTCAAGAAACTGTTTGGGCCGCGCGCGGCGCGACAGCGGCCACAGCCGTGTGCCGGATCCGCCTGACATGATGACCGGCTGGATTTTCATTGCGCGCCCTTTGATGCGTTCAGGGTTTCAGTTTCAGCCACAGCTTCCAACAAATGGTAAAGAATGCTGGCCGGGACGTCTTTAGCCATGGGCGCACCCAAGCCATCAAACTGATCTATCCAGGTTCCTTTCGCGTCAGCAGCCAGGTATGTCGTGAATAGGTTTTCTATTATCTCGCTGGCGGTATTTGCAAGCTGAGGCGCGCCGTTTTTGGCAAGGGCGATACAGGCCTTTATATACTCGGTTTGCGGCCATAAGCGTCTCGATTTCAACTCCGGAGTCTCGCCCTCGACGAGGCGGTCAACAAGAAAGCTCGATTTTGGATCGGCGCCCGTCTTCTGTGCTTTCTGGAAAATTTTCAAACCGTCGATAGGCGCCGGTTTCTGAGATAATACTTCGTATTTTTTTATGAGCCATATCCATTCCATCATGTGGCCTGGCTCTATGGTTTTGCCAAGATCGTCGTCTGCAGGAGAAAGTTTCTCCGAAAAGTATTCATAGATAAAGTCGCCATCCGTCTCCAGGAATGAAGACTGAAACAGTTCGAATACATATCGGCTGTATTCGAGATAGGATTCACTTTTCGTAGCCGCATAGAGCGCCATGAACGCTTCGAACAAATGCATGTGCGGATTCTGACGGCGCGGGAGTTCGCGCGCATCGCTCTCATGCCAGCCGCCGTAAGGCGATGCGAGTTCACGATCCAGAAATTCGATTGTTCTGCCTGCCAGCACTAAGGCGCGATCATCCTTCGCGGCCTGCCAGCGTGAAGCGCAAGCAAGCAACAGGAACGCCTGATCGTAGAGATCACGCTTGTCGTCGATGACCTCGCCATTGTCGCCGATGAGATGGACGCAGCCGCGTGCGCCATCTTCCGGACAGGCTTTTTCGAGAAAATACTCGAACCCTTTCGCCGCCAGCGCCTCAGCATCCTTATGCCATCCGCGCATGCCTGCTTGCGAGAAGGTGTGGATCTGCCTTGCCTGCGCCCGAACGCGTCTCGGACGGTTTTCAGATGGCGATCCGTCAAAATTCAGCGCTTCATAAAATCCGCCGCGGCCATGGTCATAGCCTTGGGCCGCCCACAAAGGCAGGGCGTCGTCTACGAACCAGCGTTTGAATTTCTCACTTGCTTGGGGCACCGTCATTACCGCCTGCTGTCTTGCAGTTCACGAAGCTCTAGATCGCTTGCCGGGACGGGTCAAACCGCTGCCCAAAACCGTAATTCAACCGTCATTCAACCGTCACGGACTTGGCGAGGTTACGCGGCTGATCGACATCGGTGCCTTTTGTCGTCGCGGTGAAATAAGCAAGAAGCTGTACCGGCACGGTATAGACAATCGGCGACAGCATGGGGTGGGTTTTCGGCGTTTCGATGGTCGCCCACGCCTTGCCGCCCGCTTCCGCAATGCCGTCCTTGCAGGAAATCATCAGCGCTTTCCCGTCGCGCGCCATCACTTCCTGCATATTGGAAACAGTCTTTTCAAAATGCGCGTCCATGGGCACGATGACGGCGATCGGCAGGTTTTCGTCTATCAGCGCGATGGGCCCATGTTTCAGTTCGCCGGCGGCGTAGCCTTCCGCATGAATGTAGGAAATTTCCTTGAGCTTCAGCGCGCCTTCAAGCGCAATCGGATAGGAAACGCCGCGGCCGATATAAAAAATGCCGGTCGACTTGGCGATGTCGCGGGCAATGGCTTCGATTTTATCGCTTTGCTTGAGCGCTTCGGAAACGAGCCGAGGGATTTCGAGCAGGCCTTCAACAAGTTCATGTTCTTCGTCAGATGAAAGCGTTCCGCGCACCCGGCCGGCGGCGATGGCGATGCATGCGAGGGAGACAAGCTGACAGGTGAATGCTTTTGTTGATGCGACGCCGATTTCGGGACCCGCCGCCATTGGGAAAATGATGTCCGCTTCGCGGGCGATGGAAGACTCCGCGACATTGACGACGGTCGCGATCTGCTGGCCATTGGCGCGCGCTTCACGCAGCGCTGCGAGCGTATCAGCGGTTTCACCTGACTGAGAGATAAACAGCGCACCGCCGTTTTTCGTCCATGGCACATCGCGATAGCGCAGCTCGGACGCGACATCGATTTCCATGGGAAGGCGCGCCCATTTTTCGAACCAGTATTTGGAAACAAGACCGGCGTAATAGGCCGTGCCGCAGGCGGAAACGGTCAGCCGGTCAAGCTTTGCAAAGTCGAAGGCGCCATCCGGCAGCCTCACGGTTTTCGTCGAAGGATCCACGTAACGGGAAATCGTATGGGCAATCACTTCAGGCTGTTCATGGATCTCCTTCGCCATGAAGTGCCGGTGGCCTTCCTTGTCGACGAGACCTCGCGATGCAGCAGAGATCACTTCCTTGCGTTTTACTTTCACGCCGGTTTCGTCGCGTATATCGATGGAGTTACGCGTCAGCACCGCCCAGTCGCCTTCTTCGAGATAGGTCACGCGATTGGTGAACGGCGCCAGCGCATAGGCGTCGGAGCCGAGATACATTTCATTGTCGCCCCGGCCGATGGCGAGGGGGCTGCCCTTCCGGCCGCAGATCATCAGATCGTCCTCGCCTGAAAAAATGGCAGCGAAGGCGAAGGCGCCGCGCATCCGGCCGATCGCTTTTTTGAACGCCTCGACGGGCGTCATGTTTTCCGTTTGCAGATAGTGGGTGATCAGCTGCGGGCAGACTTCCGCGTCCGTTTCTGACTCAAAAACGATTCCCTTGTCTTCGAGTTCCCGCCGCAGTTCGGCGAAATTTTCGATGATGCCGTTGTGGACGACGGCCACGCGTTCCGTGGCATGCGGGTGGGCGTTGGTTTCATTCGGCGCGCCATGAGTCGCCCAGCGGGTGTGTCCGATGCCGGCGAACCCGGGCAGAGGGCGGGAAGCGAGCACCTCGTCAAGATTGGAAAGTTTTCCCGGCGCACGGCGGCGGTCGAGGCGGCCTTCGTGGAGCGTCGCGATCCCCGCCGAATCATAGCCGCGATATTCAAGGCGTTTAAGGCCCGCCATGATTTGCGGCGCGGCGTCGCTTGAGCCCAGAATTCCTATTATTCCGCACATTTCCCGCTTATCCTCGCCGCTGTCCCGGTTTGACGCTAAAAGCCTCATCCATAAGGCTTTATTAAAGCAAAATCGCGGCCGGAAAATGCCGCTAATCGCCTGCCTTTCGTGTTGTTAAGCCGCAAAGCGGTTATAGTACAGGGGAGGGATATTTACTTTATGGGTCATTTTGATATGCCGCCGCCGAACGAGGGCTCGTCATTCGCCTTCCCCGGGAGTTTCTTCACCATGTCTTTACGCCGTCTGCTGGCCGGGCTCGGCCTGTCGATAATTGCAGCTTTCACTGCCGCTGCGTCCGATGAGGATGCGCGCGGCGAGCCGATAACTTTCGGCTATATTGAGAATGTCGCGGTCGGCAATCTCGGTCTCGAAATGAAGGGCAAGCTCGACACGGGCGCCGATACGACGTCCGTTCATGCCTACAACGTCGAAGTCTATAAACGCGGCGAGCGGGATAACTGGGTGAAGTTCCGGCTGATCGGCAAGGACGGCAGGTCGATTAAGTATGACCAGAACGTCGTCCGTTTTGCCAACATCAAAACCAAGACGGGCGGAACCATCCGCAGACCCGTCATTCATCTGCCGATATGCATCGGCGGGAGAGTGGCGCGCGCGGAAGTCAATCTCGCAGATCGCGGCGATTTTGAATACGACATTCTGATCGGGCGGGAGTTTCTGGCGAACCGGATTCTTGTTGATTCGAGCCGGACATTCATGGCCGCGGAAGATTGCGGACAGGTTGATGAAGATTAACTTTCGCCACGCGACGATCCTCGGGATCGTTTTGATCGTCGCAGGCGCTGTCATCTTCTTGGTCAAATCTGCGGCTTTGCATTATCCGTTGACACCGGGCGCCCGTGCGACGCTCTGGGACTTTGAAATTTATCTGGAATTTGTGGGGCGTAATCAGCCGGCGCGGATTGAAACCTATATTCCTGCCGGAGATGTCGAACGCGCTTTCCCGCAGGAAGAATTCTACAATGGATCGTTCGGCCTGAGTCTGATTGGCGAGACCGGGTCGCGCAATCGCAAGGCTGTATGGACATACCGGTATCCTGCTAACAAGAAAGTGCTGCGCTATGCGGCGCAGACACTGGGCGAAACGCTATCGACGCCGTTGCCGCTGGCGTTCCGGGAGTCTGAACCTCAGGTCATCCCGTTTCAGGCCGATGAGGTAAAACGTCAGGCGTTTATCGTCTGGTCGGGGAATTTACGTCAGCGCTCAGCCGATGACCGGTCCTTTGCCGACCTTGCATTGAAGTCGGTCTTTGAAACCCGCGCCGATAACGAGCAATTCGCCGATGAAGTCGCCGCGCTCTTGGAAGAGGGCGAGGGCGTCGTCGGGCGGCTCCTGCTGGCGCAGCAATTGTTACAGTCGCAGGGCGTGCCCGCGCGCATCGCCGGCGGCGTTTACCTATCCGACGAACGCCGGCGTGAGGAAACGCGCCGCTGGCTCGAATATCATATCGATGGCGACGACTTTCGTTTCTTCCCCGGCGGCGCGCCGGACCGGTTTTTTACGATCTGGTACGGACCGCGGCCGCTCGTGACCGCTGACGGCGTCGATGATCTTGATGTTCAAATAGCGCTGCGATCCCGTGAAACGTCTGCGGCGGCGGTTGCAGAAAATGCACCCGGTCCGCTCGGCGATTTCGGTCGTGCAATGGGATTCAGCGGATTGCCGCTGACGACCCAGCTTGTCTATCAGGTGCTGATCACCATTCCGGTCGGCATCGCTATTCTCGTCTTCCTGCGCCAGTTTATCGGGTTCAAGACGCTGGGCACCTTCATGCCGGTGCTGATCGGCATCGCCTTCCGGGAAACCGCGCTGATCAACGGCATTCTCCTTTTCTCATTACTCATAGCGCTAGGCCTGACATTGAGATTCTATCTGGAACGATTGCACCTGCTGCTTGTGCCAAGACTGGCGGTGGTCCTGATCTTTATCGTCATGGCGATGGCTGGGATCACCATCCTGATGACTGGCGCCAATCAGGCGATCGGGCTTTCGATCTCCTTGTTCCCAATGGTGATCCTGACCATGACGATTGAGCGCATGTCGATTGTCTGGGAAGAAAGCTCCGCCGGCGAAGCCATCAAGCAGGGCGTGGGCAGTCTTGCTGTGGCGGCGATCACCTATCTCGCCATGACCAATTCGCATGTTGAATACCTGATGTATCAGTTTCCGGAACTGTTGCTGGTGCTGATGGGGCTATGCGTGCTGATGGGGCGTTATACGGGCCTGCGCCTGTCTGAGCTCTGGCGGTTCCGCGCGCTGGCGAATTAGCGATGCTCAAGACCTATCGCGCATTGAAACGAAACGGCGTCATCGGCATTAACGAGCGCAATGTGCGTTTCGTAAACGCGCTGAACGCCCGCAAGTTTCTGATCCGCGTTGACGACAAGGAGCTGACGAAAGAGCTTGCGAGCGCGGCAGGCATTGCAACGCCAGAGCTTTATGGCGTCATCAAGAACGCCCGCGACATGAAGCGTCTGCCCGAATTCATCGATCACACGGACGGTTTCGTCATCAAACCAGCCATGGGCTCGCAGGGCAAAGGCATTATCGTTATCGATGGGCCGCTGAAGGGCGGGTGGCGGCTTTCGTCCGGTCGGCGTATCGACCTCGAAGGCATGAAGTACCAGATCAACAACATGCTGTCAGGCATGTATTCGCTCGGCGGTCAACCGGACAAGGCGCTCGTTGAATATCGCGTGAAGTTCGACAATATATTCGGCCAGGTGTCGTACAAGGGCGTCCCGGACATTCGCGTCATCGTCCTGAAAGGCGTGCCGGTGTTCGCCATGCTGCGCTTGCCCACGGCGGAGTCCGACGGAAAGGCGAACCTGCACAAGGGCGGCGTCGGCGCCGGAATCGATTTGGCGACCGGCCGGACGAAACGCGCCATGCAGCACGATCAGTTCGTCGAAATTCACCCCGACACAGGCTACCCGCTTGAAGACATTCAAACCCCCTATTGGGACGAGATCCTGTTGATGGCGGCGAAGTCTTACGAGATGACCGAGCTTGGCTATGTCGGCGTGGATGTCGTGCTCGACCGCGACAAGGGCCCGCTCTTGCTTGAACTTAACGCGCGTCCCGGCATTTCCATCCAGATCGCCAACCGGGTGGGCTTGCGTTTTGTTTTAGACAAAGCCGAGGCGCTTGGCGCTGCGGTCAGAACACCAGAAGAGCGCGTTGAGATTGCAAAGACGTTAGGCTGATCCTGACTTGATGATATCCGCGGCTTTTTCGGCAATCATGATGGTCGGCGCGTTGGTGTTGCCTGAAATGAGATAGGGCATAATTGAAGCGTCGACGACGCGAAGCCCTTCGACGCCGTTGACGCGCAAGGACGTGTCAACGACTGCGCTTGCGTCTGTACCCATGCGGCAGGTGCCGACCGGGTGATAGATCGTATCGCCGCGGGCGCGAATGTCAGCTTCCAGTTCTTCGTCGTTCGCGTTTTCTTTGAGATAAAGTCGTTTGCCCCGCACCTTATCGAAGGCTGGTGCGGCAAGGATGCGCTCCGTCATGCGGGCGCCCTTCATGAGCCGCTTAAGATCGTCCTCGTCATCGAGAAAGTTCGGATCGATGGCGGGCGGTGCAAACGGGTCAGCGTTCGCGAGCGTGACGCTTCCACGGCTTTTCGGCCTAAGCACGCAAACATGACAGGAATAGCCGGAGCCGAAATGTTTTTTTCGCGCGTGATCGTCGATCATGGAGGTGAAGAAATGCAGTTGAATATCGGGCTCCGGCTCCGTCGAGTCTGTTTTTAGAAATGCTCCGCATTCCAGCGTGCAGCTGGTGAGCATGCCTTCACCGCGAGACTTGAACTTTAGAAACTCGGGCAAAAACCGGGCTACGGTGCCGATATTCATGCCAACGCCATAGGGCGAACTCGACTTATGCAACGCCGTCCAGTCGAAATGGTCCTGGAGGTTTTGACCGGCATTGGGCGCATCATGCACGACATCAATGCCATGATCCCGCAAATGCGCGCCGGGCCCAACGCCAGAAAGCATCAGAAGTTGCGGCGACTGGAATGCGCCGGCGGAAATAATAACTTCCTTTTTTGCGGCAATAAAATTACGCGCGCCTTTGCAGATAAGAGCGACGCCTTTCGTTTGTCTGCCTTCAAATACAATTCGTTCCGCATGCGCGTCCGTAATAATAGTGAAATTCGCGCGATTGCGCGCCGGGTTAAGATAGGCGTCCGCAGTTGAACAGCGCCGGCCGTTCGCGGCCGTCAACTGGTAGTATCCGGCGCCTTCTTGACTCGGACCGTTGAAGTCGCCGTTTGCAGGAATTTGAAGTTCGGCGGCGGCGGCAAGAAACAAATTTGACAGGGGGTTTTTGTCACGTGCGTCAGAGACGGTAAGCGGTCCGCCGATGCTATGGTACGGGCTCGATCCGCGCGTGTTGTTTTCCGCCTTCAAGAAATAGGGAAGCACGTCATCCCAGGCCCATCCGGGTGCGCCGTTTTCCGCCCAGCGGTTATAATCGTACGCGCTGCCGCGAATATAGATCATTCCGTTGACGGAACTGGAGCCGCCCAGCGTTCTGCCCCGGGGCTGATACCCGCAACGGCCGTTTAGGTGTTTTTGAGGCACCGTGTCGAAACGCCAGTGATAGGGCGAGTTATCTGAAAACAATGCGACGCCCAAAGGCGTATGAATAAATGAATGGTTGTCTTCTGGCCCGGCTTCTAAAACGCAAACGGTGACGTTCGGGTCTTCGCTTAGGCGCGCGGCGAGCGCGCAGCCCGCCGACCCTGCGCCAACAATCACATAATCGAATTCACCCAGTGTTTCGCGGGGCGTATTTTCGTCTTTCATAGCGCTCAGATGATCTTTCGAATGAAGGAAAGAATTTTTCCGGTTTTTTCGGTGTAGGGCGGCTGCAGGATCGACCCGCTCGAAAACCGGCTTTGGTAAAATACCGGCTTCATGTGCGAGAATGTCGTAAAGCCCGCCTCGCCGTGATAGGCGCCGATGCCGCTCTTGCCGACGCCGCCGAAGGGGAGGTTTTCCTGCGCCACATGCCATAGCGCGCCATCGACGGTGACGCCGCCGGACACGGTTTTCTGTAAGACCCTGTCGCGCGCATCGTCATCCTTGCCGTACCAATAAAGCGCCAGAGGGCGGTCGCCCGCATTCACATGAGCGATGGCGTCGTCGGCAGTTGCGACGGAGAGGATCGGCAGGATAGGGCCGAAGATTTCTTCTCTCATAACGCCCGTGTCGCGCGGCGGGTCGATTACGATGGTCAGCGGGATTTTCCGCTGCGGGTGCAGTGCATTTGACGAGCCGACTTCGATGATCTTGGCGCCGCGGTCGCGCGCCTCGTCGACCAATGATTTCAACCGCGCAAAGTGCCGGTCTGAAATGATCGCCGTGTAATCGTTCGTCGTGTCGACGGCGGGAAACATCGTCCGCGCGGCATTCGCAATAGCATCGGCAGTCTTGTCGAGCGTTCCTTCGGGCGCCAGGACATAATCAGGAGCAACGCAGGTTTGCCCCGCATTCAGCATCTTGCCATAGGCGATCGACTTCGCCGCAGCGTCCATGTCGGCGCTTTTATCGATGATCGCCGGCGATTTGCCGCCCAGCTCCAGGGTAACTGGCGTCAGGTTTTTTGCGGCGGCTTGCGCAACCCGTGCGCCGACCGCCGTTGATCCAGTGAACAGCAAATGATCGAACGGGGTTTCCGAAAACGCCTGGCCCGTCTCGACGCCGCCCGTGACAACGGCGCAAACGCTTTCGTCAAATTCCGACGCAACTGCGGCTTTTAAAGCATCGCTCAGGCGAGGCGTCAGCTCACTCGGTTTGATCAGCACGCGGTTGCCGGCGGCGATTGCGGCCGTGGCGGGGGAAAGCGCGAGCTGCAGCGGGTAATTCCATGGTGAGATAATGCCGACGACCCCAAGCGGCTGCGGCTCGATCCGGCTCTTCGCCGGCAGCATGTGCAATGGCGTTGCGACGCCGCGCGGACGCATCCAGTGCTTCAATTGTTTTTGGGCCAGCTTTGCGCCTGAAACAGTTACGACGATTTCGGCGATTATGGTTTCATAAGCGGAGCGATTTGAAAAATCCGCGCTGATCGCCTCGATGAATTTGTCTTCGTTGGCCTCGATAATCCTGATGAGCTTTGTCAGGTTCTCTACCCGCTCGTCATAAGAGGGGTAAGGGGAAGCAGCGTAGGCTTGTTTCTGTAACGAAAACAGCCGCGCCAGTTCGCGCTCGCCGTCCGTCTCGTCGAGGTTTGGCGAATGAGCGGTATCGGCAGGCATGAACGGCCTCCTTGATCGGGAGTTCTGGAGGGCCGGACTCTAGAATAACCGGGGCTCAAGTCTACCTTCTTCGGCGCCCGTGCCGGAACGCCTTGAAGCTCGCCAAAAGGGCGCGGAAACCCAAGGGCCTGTCAGTATAAAGAATGTTATTGCAATGCAGCATCAGGACTTTTGGCGCCAGAGGGCGCGGCTCACAAACATCCGAAAGAGCTTGCACCCTGCGCAAACCGTCAGGAAAAAAGTGAAGCGAAACTCACTATACAATCATCTTTTGGGCGCCGTCTGTAGTCAACAAACGGTAGGAATAAGCCGCCTAACGGTTTGCTTTCGGGCGCGGGCGAGGGCTCATATAGTTGTGGGCTGGGGCCCTTTTTCTATTGCGTATCCCTTGGTTGAACTTGCCGCCAGTTTTGAAATTTAGAGGACGCCATGAACGCTATATTTGACCGCCGCCGTTTTTTGCAGTTTTCGCTTGCCGGGGGCGCCCTTTTAATCGCGGATGCGCCCTTAAGGTATGCGAGGGCGAGTGAATCTTCTGGCGAATTTCTCGGCGATATCGGTCCTTATTTGAAAATCAATCCCGACAATACGCTTGTACTCGGTGCACCGTCGCCGGAGATCGGTTCAGGCATGCACACATCCCTGCCGATGCTGATTGCGGAAGAACTAGGCGCAGATTTCGCGACGGTCAGCGTCAAGCAAATGCCAATCAAACTGCTGACGCGTCCGGAAGGCGGTTATCGCTGGGCTTATGGCGTGCAGGGCGGCGGCGGCAGCTTTACCTTGCGTCAAAACTGGCAGCCGGTGCGACACCTTGCGGCTGTGACGCGAAATATTCTTATAAATGCTGCTGCGGAAGAGTGGAGCGTTCCCGCTGGCGAACTGCACACAGAAGAAAATCATGTTGTGCATGCTAGCAGTGGACGGCGGCTCGCCTTCTCTGCGATTGCGTCCCGCGCAGCGGCGAAACCATTCCCCGAAGTGACTCCGGATCAGGAGGTCGACTTCAAGGACCCGTCCGATTATTCCATTATCGGCAAATGGCAGCGCTCCAAGGGCGTTGAAGACGTCGTTACAGGCAAAGCGATGTTCGGTATCGATGGTGAGCTGCCCGGCATGTTGCATGCCGTCATGTCGCGATCGCCGTATTTTAAGGGAAGCGTTGCATCAGTTGATGACGCGGCTGCGCGCGCTGTGCCCGGCGTCCGGCACATCATAACGCTCGATCCCCCGTCAGCAGAACTTAGCAACAGCTATATCGCTGCTGGTGTCGCCGTCGTTGCGGACAGCCTGTGGGCGGCGATGAAGGCGCGCCGCCTTCTCGAAATCGAATGGGATAAAGGCGAGGGCGCCGGAGAAAGCTCTGAAGCATTGTTCGAGCAGATGGCGGAAATACAAAAAGAGCCGGGTCTGGAGTTTGCAAAAGACGGCGAGGGCCGGGCGGCGCTCAGCAGCAGCGGAAAGGTTGTTGAGGTGACATACGAGTTACCCCTTCTTGCACACGCCACCATGGAGCCGATGAACTGCACCGTGCATGCCCGTGCTGATAGCGCTGACGTTGTTGCGCCGGGGCACAGCTGCGGCGGCATGCTGGTCAATCTCTCTCGTGCGCTCGGCATTGAAGTAACGTCGATAAATATGATCTCCCTGCGCACCGGCGGCAGTTTCGGGCGCCGGCTGCGCGCTGATATGGCGGTCGAAGCTGGCCTCATCTCGCGCAAAGTGGGCGCGCCCGTGAAGCTGGTCTGGACTCGCGAAGATGATATGGGCGCCGATTGGTACCGCCCGCAATCACGGCATATCCTGCACGCCGCGCTAACCGATGACGGCGGCGTCTCCGCATGGGCGCACAGCGCGTGTCTCGCCACGTCTGCCAGCGGCGATGTCGATATTCCCGACGTCATGCGGAACACGGTCTGGGTCGATAATTATCCGCGCCGCCTCGTCGATAATTTTGAAGTGGATGTTCATCACATCTCATGGGCGACGCCGAACGGTCCCTGGCGCGCACCCATGCCGACGCAACACGCGTTTGTCGTTGAAAGTTTTATCAACGAATTGGCGGCTGAGGCGAAGGCCGATCCGCTGGAATTCCGCCTTCGTCTGCTCGGCGAGACGCGCGACATGCCGTATGACGATCATGGCGGGCCGACCTACAATACCGGCCGCTGGGCGGCGGTCCTTAAAAAAGCCGCCAATGAAGCCGGATGGGGCGGCCGGTTGCGCCGTCGGCAAGGCCGCGGCATCGCCGGTTATTTCACATTCGGCAGTTACTGCGCCGTGGTTGTAGACGTGGAGGCAAGTCGCTCGAATGATATTCGCGTAACACGCATCGTCGTTGCGGGTGACGCGGGCCTGATCGTCAATCCGAACGGTTTCAAGGCGCAGTTGGAAGGCGGCGTTCTGGACGGGCTTTCGACAGCGCTACGTCTCAAGGTCGACGTGGAGGATGGACGCGCCGTGCAACAGAATTTCGATACATATCAATTCATGCGAATCGCCGACGCGCCTCCGGTCGTCGAGACGCATCTGATTCAAGGCGCTGATGAAGTGCACGGCACAGGAGAGATCGCGACACCGCCTTTGGCGCCGGCGCTATGCGACGCAATTTATCAAGCGACGGGAAAACGAATCCGCAAGCTGCCAATCGGCGATCAGTTGAAAGCATAAAGAAATTCTACGGAGCAAAAAAATGGTCCAATTTACGGTCAACGGAAAAACCATGAATTATGACGGCGACGCGGACATGCCGCTATTATGGTACCTGCGCGAGGATGCAGGCCTTAAAGGAACGAAATTCGGCTGCGGCATCGCCCAGTGCGGCGCCTGTACGGTGCACCTCAATGGCCAGGCTTTCCGTTCTTGCGTAGTACCGATAGCGTCGGTGGCGGGGGCGGACATTGTCACCATTGAAGGACTGGCGGATGGCGAAAACCTTCATCCTGCTCAGGAGGCTTGGATAGAAGAGGACGTTCCACAATGCGGCTATTGCCAGGCTGGCCAGATTATGGCCACGGCGGAGCTGCTTTCTCGCAATGACAATCCGAGCGACGAGGATATCGACGCTAACATCACCAATATCTGTCGTTGCGGGACTTATTACCGGATCCGCAAGGCCGTTCACCGCGCGGCGGAAATCAAGCGCGATCGCGAGTCTTAAGACGGCATTGCTGGAATGCACCTATCTGCGCGGGGCCCTTGCGTTTTCGCGCCGTTGGTATTGAGTCCGGCATGATGAAATCAGCATATAAAGAAAACGTGCTGCCGGACATGGCGGCGTGGCGCCGCTCTGGTCTGAAGACGGCGCTCGTGACGCTTGTGCGTATCGAGGGTGTTTCGCCGCGCCCGCTCGGCTCGCAGATGGCGGTCAATGAAAACGGCGAAGCGTGCGGGCTGATCACCGGCGGCTGTGCGGAAGCGGCGATCATCGCCGAGGCGCAGGACGTTATCGCCAAAGGCGCGAACCGTTGCGTGCGCTTTGGCGTCGGCTCTCCTTACATGGACGTTCGCTTGCCGTGCGGATCAGGTATTGACGTGTTCTTTGATGCAACGCTTCCCGGCCCAGATGTCGATGCATTGCTCGCGGCGCAGGACGCGCGCCGGCCGGCAGCGATAGCGTTCGATCTGGCGCGTCTGAAAACCGGTCTATGTGCGCCCGAAATGGGCGCTGCCTGCGACGAATATGTAAAGACCTACGCACCGGATACAAAGCTGCTCATCATCGGCAAGGGCGCCGCCACGCCGTTTACCGCGCAAATGGCGCGAGCGGCGGGCTTTGAAGTCCATGTATTCTCGCCGGAAGCCGAAACCCTCGAAGACGCCAAACCGTTTTGCGCAACGGTCGCGCACCTGACCTCCGATGAACAATCTATATTGCCTGCCATGGACCTCTGGACGGCTGTGGTAACGCTCTTCCACGAACATGAGTGGGAATTGAATTTTCTTCAGTCCGCATTGCGGTCGGACTGTTTTTATATCGGCGCGCTCGGCAGCAGGCGCACCCATGCAGACCGTCTCTCCATGTTACGAGAGAAGGGCATGGATGAAAAAAACTTGCAGCGCATAAGCGGCCCGGTCGGGATTGATATTGGCGCCAAATCGCCGCCGGAAATCGCCTTGTCGATTATTGCAGAGATAGTTGAAACGAGACGCAGGTTGGACCTGTGAAAGAACTTCAAAATTATGCGGCAATTCTAGTCGCCGCCGGGCTGTCGTCGCGTTTTGGCCAGGATGATAAACTGCTGACTGAAATTTGTGGCGCGCCGCTTCTTTCATGGAGCCTGAAACCGCTTTTAAGCGCAGGGTTAGGGTGGATCGTTATTGTCACTGGCGAAAATGACGAGCAAGTGCGCTCATTGTGCCAGGATTTGCAGGTTACATTCGTAAATAATCCCAATCCGTCATCCGGGATCGGCGCTTCAATCGCCATTGGCGCCGGTGCGATCCGCGAAAAGATAAAAGACGTTTTTATTTGTCTGGGCGACATGCCGCTGATCCCGCCTTTCATCTTCCAAGATCTGGCAAACATGCTAGCAGCCGTTGAAGGCACGGACGCTGCCGCTCCGGTCCATAACGGCAAGCGTGGACACCCGGTGCTGTTTCATCGCAGGCATCTGGCGGCGCTTCAGAGTTTAAGCGGCGATGAGGGCGCGCGTAGTATTCTGAAAACGCCGGGATTCCATATGGCTGAACAACGCGTTCAGGACGCTGGCGTTTTAATTGATCTGGACAGGCTGGAACACCGGTCCGACATAGAACAACGAGTCAAACAGGTATTCGGAATCTAAATGACCTTTCGTACTTATTATTACGAGAAGCTTAACGGTAATTCTGAAAAGACCGGGCTTTTTAGCGCTATTTGAATTTAACCTAAAAAGAGCGTTAACACCTATCCTCTAGTCCTGCCTGAATGGGCGTTGCGAGTAATTTTCGAGACATCTTGCATGATCGGTTGTGGGGTGATGCTGACGGTGCGGATTACTTTCTGATCGCGCGCCGGCGGCTATTTACTTCTGTATGCGTGCTGATCGGCGCTGCAGGTGCATTATCCGGCGGCCTTTCATTTCAGTATAATTATCAAGCTGCGCCATTTTTTGCGGTGCTAGGCGTTGCAGTTCCTGTCCTTATTGGGTTCGCTCCCATATTGGTATCGCCCGGATCAAGCGTAACGAGACCCTCAATTTTTCTACTGTCTATCCTTTATGTTCACCTGACGCTAATGGCGGTTGCTCCCGGTGGAGCACATGCACAAATATATCTTGCCGCGATACCTGTGTTAAGTGGATTGCTCATCGGTTTTCGCGCCGGGCTTTTTTCGACTGTGCTTATCCTTGCGACCCTTACGGTGCTTTCTCTGGGAATAATTTCCGCTTGGTCCGGATTGACGACAGGCATTCTTGTGTTTGGTCTTATGCTGGCTGTGAGCTTGTTTCAGCATGAAATCGAACAAGCAAATGCATCTTTGATATCCATGAACAACATGAGCAGGTCCGCCTCTGAGCGTGCTCAGGAAATGAACCGGCTCTTGGAAGTGACCCTGGACAGTATAGATCATGGTGTTGCTGCGTATGACGCAAAACTGCAGCTTGTAGCCTGGAACGTAAACTACGAAAAACTATTTGACTTTCCGGTTGGATGGTTGCGCAAAGGCCGAACTCTTGAAGAATACTTTCGATTAAACGCCTCTCGTGGAGAATATGGAGAGGAAGCAATGCAGGACATAAACGAAGCGGTTGGCATTCGTATGAATCAGCTCGATGTTGACGTCGACGAAGTCAAGCCGCATCGATACATACGCAAACGCCCGAATGGCCGCTTCCTGGAAATTATCGGAAATCCGACCCCCGATGGCGGCCTGGTTGTCACATTTGCAGATATTACAGACCGTGAAGAATCCCGCCAGGAAGTGGAAAGACTGGCGTGGACGGACCCGCTAACAGAATTGTTCAATCGCAACAGTCTTCGCTCGACCATCGTAAAATCCATGAACATCGCTTCTGGCGCAGGGAAGAAGATCGCATTGCTCATGGTCGATCTCGATAAATTCAAGCCCGTGAATGATACTTATGGACACGCCGCCGGGGACGAGGTGCTGCGTGTAATCGCCCGTAGGCTGAAGGAGAATATCCGATCCAGCGATTTTGCGTTCCGGTTAGGCGGAGATGAATTCGCGGTTCTGGTTTTTTTGAAAAAGGAGACCACCGAAATAAACGGATTTATGCCGCGTTTTCTTGAAACATTACGCGCGCCGATCGATTTCGAGGGACGTGAACTTTGTGTTGGCGCCAGCATTGGCGTATCGTTTTATCCTGATAGCGATGAAAATCCGGATGAGCTGATCCGCAAGGCGGATATTGCGCTCTATGAAGCCAAAGAAAACGGACGGAACTGTTTTCGCGTGTACGATCAGGAAGTTGATGAAAAAGCCCAAAAACAGCAGTTATTTGAAGCCGGTATTCGCGACGCGCTGAATCGGAAAGAATTTGAACTCTACTACCAGCCAAAATATAGCGTCCGGGATGATAAAATTATTGGCGCTGAAGCGTTAATTCGCTGGAATCATCCGTCACTTGGAATTGTATCTCCAGCCGAATTCATCCCGATAGCCGAACGAAGTGATCTGGTTTTCCCTGTCGGGGCATGGGTAATGCGCAGCGCGTGGCGGCAGGCGCATCTTTGGGTTGAACAATTCGGCTCAGCCGACTTCTGTCTGAGTGTGAATGTATCGGCGCGCCAGTTTTTTGACGAGAGCTTCTTGAGATTGCTGCGCGAACTGGCCGCCTCGCGACCAGAGCTTGCATCGCATATTGATCTTGAAATCACCGAAGAAGTCACCGTTGGAAATGTTACTGAAGCGGCGACGCGCATGCGCGAAATCCGTGATATCGGCTTTAATATTTCTATCGACGACTTCGGGACCGGTTATTCGAGTATTTCTTATCTTCACCAGCTTCCGGTTCGGAAAATCAAGATCGATAAATCATTCCTCGACGATTTCGACACTGGCAAACAGGCGCGAGCAGTAATTAAGTCAATGATCAGGTTGGGGCATAACCTGGGCGTAAAGGTCGTCGCCGAAGGTGTGGAAACTGCAGAACAGGCTGCTTTCTTGCGGGAGAATGAGTGCGACGAGATTCAGGGATACTATATTGGCAAGCCCATGAAGGCGACGTTATTTGCAAATATGTTGGCGCGGGAAAATGTAGAAAAGCGAAAACTTGCGTAAGCGCTTATAAATTCCGAAATGTGAAATTCATTCACTAATTCTTCGTCATGGCGGTCAAATAAAGCACATTTTTGTCAATTTATTTTTATAATTTCCGTCTCGGTCTTGATTGTTTATCCGCCTACAGACATTAGCTGACGGATATTGTTATCCAATAGGCGGAGATAAAATGCTGGACTGGACCTTAAACCGTATAATGACATGTATAATTGCCGCCGTGATGGCGTGGGTCGCCTTCGGCGTGAGCCCGCAAGTGAGGGCGGGTGAGCTGGGTTGTTCAAACATATCCGTGCCGGTTTCCATCGCGCCCGGTGCGCCGAAAGTTTATTCGATTTACGGAAAGCTTTGCCATCCTGACGCCGGTCCCTCCGACGTCATTCAAATTCTTGTCCACGGCTATTCATATGATCATCGCTACTGGGCGTTGCCGGGTTTTGGCGATGACTATGATTATGTGAAAGTTGCAAACGAAGCAGGATATACGACGCTCGCCATCGACAGGCTCGGTTCCGCCGGCGGCAGTTCCCGCCCGCCAAGCGCGCTTGTGACGTTTCAGGCGGGCGCCGTATCGCTTCATGATGTCATATCTGCTGCGCGCAACGGCGCCGTTCCGGGCGGGCCTTATCAAAATGTCGTCACGGTCGGTCATTCAGCCGGAACAGCGATCGCCTGGATCGAGGCGTCGCTGTTTCAGGATGTGGACGGCATCATCGCCACAGGATTCGGTCATCCCTTCGGCGCGGTGCAGGGCCTGCTTCTCAACACCTTTCCGGCGTTTCTGGACTCGCGCCTTCGTCCGCTGGTCGGTTGGGATCTCGGTTATCTGACAACAACGCCGGGGTCGAGGGACGACCTTTTCTATCGTGTGGAAACGAGCGACCCGGCCGTAATTGCGTACGACGAAGCGATGAAAGGGCTTGCGACGTCGGGTGAGTTACTGACGCTTTCAACCGGCGAGCTTGGAACGTTGGCAATCACCGTGCCCGTGCTGTTCGTCATGGGCGAGTACGACCAGATATTTTGCCTCGGTGAAAATCTCGGCGGTTTTGTCGATTGTTCGTCCGATGAAACGCTTTACACGTCCGAACGCATTTACTTTCCACTGGTCTCGGATTTTGAGGCTTACGTTCATCTCGGCGCCGGCCACAACATCAACCTTCACGATGGCGCAACGGACTGGTTCGACCGTGCGGCCGAATGGATGAGCGAACGGTTTCCGCAGGGGCACTAGCTAAGCGATAGGTTTCGCCGAACTGCGCTGGTTTCGCGAATGATTTCTGGCCCTCGCCGGAGCATTCTCCGCTTTCAAAAGCGCCGCTGGCGCTTTTGACCTGACTTCGTCAGACCAGCTACGAGGGGTGGAACCCCTAAAGACATAGATCGAACCTTGTCGATCTTTGTCCGACATATAAAAACCGAGGCGGTGATAAAAACACTATGGATTTCGCCGGACTGCGTTCGCTTCGCGAACGGTTCCGGCTCATGGTGGAGCCGAGGGGAATCGAACCCCTGACCTCGTCATTGCGAACGACGCGCTCTCCCAACTGAGCTACGGCCCCGAATAACAAGAAAAATTATGGGAAAAGCGTCATACGGCTCTGCTCCGGCGCCTGTCAATCTGGCTTTGACGGTTGGCATTTTGCTAAGCGGGGGCGTAAATTCGGGGCGCTGCTTTCTGAAAGGATCGCCCCATGTGGATGCTTTTTCTCGCCGCGCTATTGTCGTCGTCAAAGTCCGAAATCCCGTCCGATGCATGGCTCTGCAAGAATGACATTGAGGTTTGGTGTTCCGTCGACGGTTGTGCGGCCAAGGACCCTGAGGAAACGACGCCCATGTCGATCATGGCGGCTCGCAATGGCGCCTTTTCCGTATGCGCCTATACGGGGTGCTGGGAAGGGAAGGCGCGGGTCGCCAATGTATCGGGCCGTATAGTCTGGGCGGCGGATGACGTGCCGTTTTCTTCAAAGCCGGATGGCTTTCGTGCTGACGTTTCGCTCATGATTATCGAGGGCGACGGCGCTGGCTTTGTCCGCGTCGGCTCCATCGCCAGTCCGCTGTTATGTCTAAAGCGGCCATTTGATCAGTAATTATCGGAGAATTCGGGCATTGCTTGCATGGCGGGGCGACTGACCTTAAGTGAATTGAAATTCGCTGAGATTGCCGCGGAGCATTTGCATGGCCGTCATCGCCTACATCGTTAATACCGTCGCCAACCTTTACGTCTTCGTGATATTCGCCATGGTGATTTTTTCATGGCTGATAAATTTCAATGTCATCAATCGGCACAACCAGTTTGTCGATATGGTGTGGCGTACGCTGATTTCGTTAACGGAACCGCTGCTGCGGCCAATCCGGCGCATGTTGCCAAATATGGGCGGCCTCGACATTTCTCCGATCGTACTGCTGATTCTAATCAAGGCTGTTCAGTATGGCCTGAACTACTATGTATTTAACCCGGCGCTTCGAGCCGGTCTTTAATCAGGTAGTGAGCGATTTCTGGCGTGCCATTAACGGCAGCGTCGCGCTTTTCATTCGCGTTACGCCATGCGCCAACAAGAATGAGATTGCTGGTTTATGGCGGGGGCCAGACGGCGCTACGCGACTCGCTGTAAAAGTCACGCCGGGGCCGGACAAGGGCAGGCCGAATGACGCCGTCCTGAAGCTGCTCGCAAAATCGCTTGATATGCCGAAATCGGCTTTCGCCGTTGCATCGGGCGCGGCGTCGCGTTTAAAGACGGTCGAGATTACCGGCGCGCCTGAAACGCTGAACGCGCGTCTCAGTGAATTGAGTGAAACCTTTCAAAGCGAGACATGATCCATGACGTTGATTGACGGAAAAGCTTTCGCGTTGAACCTGCGGGAGAAAATCGCAAGTGCAGTCTCTGACATCAAATCGAGCTGCAATATCCAGCCGGCGCTTGCGGTGGTGCTGGTGGGTGAAGATCCCGCAAGCCAAGTTTATGTGCGCAACAAGGGAATTGCGACTGAGAAGGCAGGCATGCGATCGATCGAGCACAGGCTTGCCGCCGATGCGAGCGAGGATGACGTCGTATCCCTCGTCAAGACGCTAAACGCCGATGAGGAAGTGGACGGGATTCTGGTGCAGCTGCCGCTGCCCGATCACATATCGTCAGAGCGGGTCATCAATGAAATTCACCCTGACAAGGACGTCGACGGGTTGACGGAAGCAAATGCCGGGCGGTTGTTGCTTGGCAAGAACGGCCTTGTTCCGTGTACGCCGCAAGGCTCCGTCATGCTCGTAAAGTCGGTGCGTGGTTCGCTCTCGGGCCTTAACGCCGTTGTTGTCGGCCGGTCCATTCTGGTGGGCAAACCGCTCGCGATGTTGCTGCTGGCTGAAAACTGCACCGTCACCGTGGCCCATTCGCGCACGAAAGATCTGGCGGGTGTCTGCCGTGAAGCGGATATTCTTTGCGCCGCCGTCGGCCGCCCGCGGATGATAAAGGGCGATTGGGTGAAGGAAGGCGCGACGGTGATCGATGTCGGCATCAACCGTATCGAAGAGGGCGGCAAGTCGCGGCTTGTGGGAGATGTTGATTTTGACGAATCCAAATCCCGCGCCGGCGCCATTACGCCAGTGCCGGGCGGCGTGGGGCCGATGACAATCGCCTGTCTATTGCGCAATACGGTCATTGCCGCCGCGCGCCGCCGTGGTCTCGGGGCGGTCGAGATCTAATCTCGGCGCGTTGAAATTGCGCTTTCAAATCCCCATTTACCAAGCAAAGCGCCTTTAATGGCGCGCTTTGGAGGATTGGGTATGAAATCTGTGCGGAACACGCGAAACGCGCTTCTTGCTGCGGCGTCGGCGCTTGCCGCCAGCGCGGCCCTGCACCCAGCATCGGCAAGCGATTTTGACGCTATCGCCCAGCCTGCAACATACGAGGCTCAGGCTTTTGATACCGGCGCAATCGCTACCATCGCCCACGCAGATAAAAAACCCGCTATCGGCGCGAAAAAATGGGCGCTGATTGTGGCCGCCGCCGGCGCGCTCGCGGCGCTGGTCAAATTGATCGGCGCAAAGCGCGTGGCGGAAACGGTTGCCGCAGGTGCGGTCAGCGTGGCCCGGGCGACCGCCCGAACCGCCTCCGGTGCGGCGCGGGCTGTGGGCAGAACCGTGTCTTCTCCCTTGCGGTTTCTGGCGGTGCTCTTTGGCCTCGCGCTTTTCGCATTAACCGGCATCGGCCTTTACGACGTCGAATGGATCGGCGGTTTGCTGAGCGGCGCGGCCCTGGCGGGCGCGGGATTATATGGATTTTTGAAGACGCGGCGGATTTTTCAGCCCGCAAAGGCGCGTGCGGCGCGGGTTATGCCTAATGAAAATTAACCAGTAATTTCAGTAATTTGGGCGGATTTGAACGAATTTTGTCTTATTCTCGCCCCATTCGGGGAGCAATGTTTGCCCATTAGCGTCGGCATCCGGCGCAAGAAATTCTGAAGCGTTGTCCCCTCTGACGCTAACCTTGCACGCACCCCGACTAAACCCCGCCAGAAGGCGGGGTTTTTTCGTTGGTTTTCCGGGCCTGGGGAACGATTTCAGTGCGTATCTTGTTGCGCTGAAACGGCGCATCACGATACCTCATTCTTATGTCCCGCGTATTGATCGCTCCGTCCATTTTGTCCGCTGATTTCGCCCGTCTGGGCGAAGAGGTTGCTGCTGTGGCCAAAGCGGGCGCCGACTTCATCCATGTCGATGTCATGGACGGTCATTTCGTACCCAACCTGACGATCGGACCGATGGTCGTAAAGGCGATACGGTCAGCGACGGACTTGCCATTCGACGTGCATTTGATGATCTCGCCGGTCGATCCTTATATCGACGCCTTTGCTGAAGCGGGTGCGAACATTCTGACGGCGCATCCGGAGGCAGGGGCGCATCTTCATCGTACCATACAGCGCATCAAGGCGGCGGGCGTGAAAGCGGGCGTCTCGCTTAATCCGGCGTCGCCCATCAGTCTTGTGGAACCAGTGATCAATGATGTGGATCTCATTTTGATCATGTCGGTTAATCCAGGATTTGGCGGGCAGAAGTTTATTTCATCGCAGTTGAAAAAGATCGAGGCAGTGCGCGCGCTGATCGAAAAATCGGGTCGCGACATTCATCTTGAAGTCGATGGCGGCGTTGATCCGGAAACGGCGCCGAAAGCGATTGCAGCCGGCGCCGATGTTCTGGTGGCGGGTTCGGCGGTGTTTCGCGGCGGGCCGCAAAACTACGCGCAAAATATCTCGGCATTGCGTCCACGGAGTTGAGTGAAATGGCAGGGCGGGCGAAATCGGCGGCTCATAACTCGGCGCAGCGCGGCTCGCGCGATGTTATTGCCCGCGTCCGAAAAGCGTGGGGGGAAAGTCCGTTCTATCAGGCGCAGTTGAAAGGGCCGGCCCCGGACCGGCTTTTATTTCAACCGATTGATCCGTATGCGCCGGATAAGTCGATAGCGCAGTCACTGGCGCGCGGCCGGATTGCGCTTGGCGATGAAAATATCGACTGCGAAGGCGAGCTCGGGAACCTGTGGGACCTGGCCGCGCCAAACGGCGGGCTTTTCGCCTATTTGCAGGAGTTTTCCTGGCTGCGTCATCTGTCGGCGCTCGGGGATGACGGCAAAAAACCCGCGCGCATCCTGATGGCGGCATGGCTCGACCGGTACGAGCGTTGGTCTTCGGAGACGTGGGAGCCTTTTTATGTTTCAGAGCGGCTAGTGCAGCTATGTGCTCACAGCCCGCTCATTCTTGCCGGCACCGATGCATTGTGGCGCAGCCGTGTGCTTGCCTGCATGGCGCGCCAGACGCGCCATTTGGCGCGAACAACGCATCGTACGGCTTCAGGCTTTGACCGGCTGATGACGTCGCTGGGGCTTGCGGTTGCTGGCTACAGCCTGCCGGGCTGCGAGGGGCCTGCGGAGCGCGGGCTCGAAATGGCGCGGCGCGAATTGCGCATCCAATTGCGTCCCGATGGCGGGCATGTAAGCCGCAATCCTTCGCGGCAACTGAAACTTGCGTTGCGTTTGCAGTCGCTTACCAAGGCGATTGAGGCGAGGGGCTATCAGGCGCCGGGATTTTTGCGGCACCTTGTTCAGCGCACAAGCGCCATGGCGATGTTCTTCCGCTGCGCCGATGGCGGGCTCGCCGTTTTCAACGGCGGTTACGAAGACGACAACAAGGCGATCATTCAGGTGCAAACCGGCGCGGGGCAGGACATCGGTCTGCCGGATTTCGCGCGTCATTCAGGTTATCACAAGCTGACGGCGGCTCGCGCCTTGCTGATTGCGGACACTGCGAATGATGCCGGCGGCGCCAGCGGTTTCAAAAGCGGCGGATCATTTCATTTTTCCTCAGGACGCAACCGCATCATTGTCAACTGCGGGAATGGAAGTCATCGCGGCGGCGGCTGGCGCAAGGCGCTCGAGCAGCGCAGCGCCCATTCCGCCCTGTCGTTTGAAAACGGCGAGGCTGGCCTTTCTTTCGGAGAAATCACCCATCGCCGAGGGGAAGAAACAGCGGGCCAATTACTTGAGCTTGAACGTGAGATTGTCTCAGCGCGCGGTCAGAGCGGAACATTTCTGCGGCGGCTTTATCTTTCCGCAGGCGGCGCGGATCTGCGCGGCGAGGAGTATTTGACGGGACTTGCAGAAGAAGACCTCGAGCCTGCCGTCTGGCGGTTTCATCTGCATCCGGGCGTCAAGGCGTCGCTCGCCCGCGATCGCAAGTCGGTCATTCTTCTGCTGCCCAGCAAAGAGGGATGGCGGTTCAAATCCAACTGCCCCGAGCTTACGCTTGAAAAAAGCATTTATTGCGGCGCCTTAGGCGCGCCTGCCGCATCTGAACAAATCGTCATTTACGGCCGTAATTATGCACAGAAAGCTGCGCCGGCGCTAAAAATGAAATGGGCGCTTAAACGCCTTGATGCGGTTTAATCGCACCGCAACATCTCGCTCTTCGGCAGATGTTGCGTTAAGCTGCTCCGACGACAGGTGTTGCAGGCGATGCCGGGCTTTTTGAAACAGTTTCAGCAATGGTTGAATCCCGGCCTTCGGCAAAAGGTGCAGGGTGCGCCGTCAATCGATCCCGCAATGCTTCTGCCGCGTGCGCCGCGCAAGATCGATTTGCGGCAGGCGCGCAAGCTGATGGCGGGCAAAAGCGTATTGGTCACCGGCGCTGGCGGCACTATCGGCTCGGAACTTTGCCGGCAGATCATCCGGTTCGAACCGTCGCATCTGGCCCTGGTCGATAACGCGGAATTCGCACTCTATCAGATCGACCTTGAATTGAAGGAAGCGGGCCATGGCGGCGTGATTTCCTCCGATCTTACTGATGTCTGCCGTATCGAGCATTTGAAACGGGTTTTCGAGCGGACTGAGCCAGACATTGTGTTGCACGCGGCGGCTTACAAGCATGTGCCGATCGTTGAAGAAAACCGCTGCGCGGGCGCGCTCACAAATGTGCTCGGCGCCAAAAACGTCTTTGATACGGCGATCGAGTATAACGCGGAATCGGTGGTTTTCATTTCAACCGATAAAGCGGTCAATCCGACAAGCTTCATGGGCGCCACCAAGCGGATCGCGGAACTTTATGCGCAGGCGCTCGACGTCGCCCAGAACGACACGCGGTTCGTCACCGTGCGGTTCGGCAACGTGCTGGGGTCGACGGGTTCTGTTGCCCCGCTGTTCAAGCGCCAGATCGAAATGGGCGGGCCAGTGACCGTCACCCATCCCGATATCATCCGCTATTTCATGACCACGCCGGAAGCCGTCCAGCTTGTGTTGCTGGCGGCGAGCCTCGACAGCGCTGACGTGCCGGTCGTCACTCATGACGGCAGGGTGTTTGTCCTCGATATGGGCGAGCCCGTGAAAATTCTCGATTTCGCCAAGCGCATGATCGAGGCTTATGGCCTTGCGCCCGGCAAGGATATCGAAATCAAATTTACCGGGTTGCGCCCGGGCGAGAAACTGTTCGAGGAGATCTTTCTCGATACGGACGCGCTTATAAAAACCGGCGCTGAAGGCGTGCTTCTGGCGTCGCCGGCGATGATTGACCTGCCGCTTTTGACGCCGCGGCTTGCGGATGTCGTCGATGCGGCCCTCAATGGCGAGCAGCCGGTGCTGGATGAAGCGGTCCACCATCTTGTGCCGGAATTCAGTGCAAACACTCCGTCCGAAAGCCACGCGCGCAATCAGCCGAATCGCTGAAATAAGCCCCAAACGACTTGTCCTAACCTGCCGCCGGGTTTAAGCCGCGGCTTGTCGTAGTGGGGTTATTCAATGGCTGAACAAACGCGCGTCTCCCGTGCGCTCATTTCCGTGTCGGACAAGACCGGCATTATCGACTTTGCAAAGCGGTTGGCGGCCGCAGGTGTGGAGCTCATTTCGACCGGGGGCACGGCGAGGGCTTTGCGCGAGGCGGGGCTCGACGTTCGCGATGTTTCCGAAATCACTCAATTTCCGGAAATGATGGACGGGCGCATCAAGACGTTACATCCGCGCATTCATGGCGGGCTTCTGGCGCTGCGTGACGATCCGGGCCACCGGCAGTCGATGGAAGATCACGAAATCCGCGGCATCGATCTCCTCGTCGTCAATCTTTATCCGTTCGAGGAAACGCTTGCCAAGGGCGCGGCCTTTGACGAGTGCATCGAGAATATCGACATTGGCGGGCCGGCGATGATCCGCGCTGCGGCGAAGAACCACAAATTCGTCTGCGTCGTGACGGACCCTGATGATTATGAAATTATCCTCGCCGAGATCGAGAATGCCGGCGTTTTATCCGGCGAGACGAAAAAGCATCTGGCCGCAAAGGCGTTCGCCAAAACAGCGAGTTATGATGCTGTGATCTCCGGATGGCTGGCGAAAGAAACCGGAGACACATTCCCCAGGAATTTTTCATTAGCCGGAAAACTGTCATCGGTTTTGCGTTACGGCGAGAATCCGCATCAGGAGGCGGCGTTCTACAAAACCGGCGCGAAGCGATTTGGCGTCGCCACGGCGCGCCAGCTGCAGGGCAAGGCGCTTTCCTACAACAACCTCAATGACACTGACGCCGCGTATGAGCTGATCGCGGAATTTGGCGCTGAAACGCCCGCGGTCGCCATCATCAAACACGCTAACCCCTGCGGCGCGGCGACCGGCGCATCACTTCTGGAGGCTTATGAATCAGCCTTGCGCAGCGATCCGGTTTCGGCTTTCGGCGGCATCGTCGCCATGAACGGAAAACTCACCGGCGGGCTTGCGGCGAAGATTGTCGAGGTGTTTACCGAAGTGGTGATCGCGCCGGAAGTCGATGACGACGCTGCGGAAATTTTCTCAAAGAAAAAGAATTTGCGCCTGCTTGTGGCGGGCGGCGTACCGGCTGCTGACGAGGTGGGGAATGTAATTAAACCGATCGCCGGCGGTTTCCTGTTGCAGTCGCGTGATGCACGCCAGATCAGCGAAGCGGACCTCAAGATCGTCACCAAACGCCAGCCGAGTGCGCAGGAGCTTTCCGACATGCTGTTCGCCTTCAAGGTGGCGAAGCATGTAAAATCAAACGCAATTGTTTACGCTAAAGATGGCGCGACGGTCGGTGTCGGGGCGGGACAGATGAGCCGCCTCGATTCAAGCCGTATCGCGGCGAGAAAAGCGCAGGATGCAGCAGAGGCCTGCGGCGCGCAGGCGGCGCTGACGCAAGGCTCTGTTGTTGCATCCGACGCATTTTTTCCGTTTGCGGACGGACTGCTCGCAGCGGCAGAGGCGGGCGCGACAGCTGTGATCCAGCCGGGCGGTTCGATCCGTGATGACGAGGTAATCGCCGCCGCTGACGAGGCAGGTCTCGCGATGGCGTTCACCGGCGTTCGGCATTTTCGGCATTAAGTTTCGGTCTAGCCGCGGTCTGTTTCGACCAGAAGCACGTCGAGCGCACGCATGAACAGCGCGAATTTGCCGACGCTGACCGATCCCGACAGGTCGAGTTCGCCTGATGTCTGCTCGAACGCCTTGATGGCTTCGCCCGCGCCGTCACGCCATTTATCGATGGTTTTCTGAGTCCATTTCGCCGGCGCCGATTTCGGCTCCGTCTTCGCCGATGAGATAATGCGTGTTGTCAACAGACGCTGGCGCGCTGTCAGATCTTCAATGGTCTGGCGGATAGCGATCTTGTCGTAGTGATCGGCCGGCGGTTCACGGCGCGCCTTTTCACGTACGGCGTCGATGTTGAATATCCGCCCGATGGCGAAGAAAACGCCGCCGACGCCGGGGTTGGACCAGCCAGTTTCCGATGCGAGGTTGACGATATCGAACGCAAATTCGAGCGCGGGGATGGCCGCGGCCTCGCGCGCAAGCTCTTCGGGCGCGGATTGTGCAAGCCAGCGCTGGTAGCGTTCTTCATAAGCGCTCGCCGCCCCCGGCGGCAGAATATCCGGCAGAGCGTTCTTAAACTCGGTGATGGAATCGAGATATTGTCCGACAACGGATTTCAGGCCGGTTTTTAACAGGTTCTCCTTGGCGACCGGATCGCCGAGCAGATGGAAAGTCTGCTCCTGGAGGAGATTGGCGGCTTCGAGATAAAGCCCGGACTGCAATGATGCGGACGCAACATTATCCAGAGCATCGATCGCCGCGCCGAAATCGCGGAAATTATAGATCCGCCGCACCGCTTCATAGGCAAGCGTGATGGCGGTGAAATCGACGTTGCTTGTTTCGGTGGCGCGTTGGACGATATCGACGCCGCATGTATCGACGATCTCGTTTGACATGCGCGTGGCGATAATTTCACGGCGCAGCTGGTGGCTTACGATAGCGCGATTATATTTGTGCAGCGCTTGAGGAAAATAGGCGAATATCTCCCGTTCGAATAACGGATCATCCGGCGCTGTTGACTGCACGAGTTCGTCAAACAGCCACATCTTGGCGTAGGCGAGAAGGACGGCAAGGTCGGGGCGTGTCGGTCCGAGGCCCTGCTGGCGCATAGTCGCGAGGCGCGATGCATCGGGAAGATATTCGATCGCCCGATCGAGCCTGCCTTCGTTTTCCAGCGTGGTCATGAAGCGCGCATAAACATCAAGATCAGTGTCCGCGCTGATCTCCATATTGGTGATGGCGCGTGTCTGATCGTAGTTGTGACGCAGGACGTGATGAGCGACATCGTCGGTCATCGACGCCAGCAGGTCGTTGCGCTCTTCGGCTTTCAACTCGCCATGCTCGACAGCGTTTGAAAGCAGGATTTTGATGTTGACCTCATGGTCGGATGAATCAACGCCGGCGGAATTATCGATGGCGTCTGTATTGATGCGCCCGCCATTGCGGGCGAATTCGATGCGCGCCAGCTGGGTCAGGCCGAGATTGGCGCCTTCGCCGATGACCTGCGCGCGGATTTCGCCGGCGTTGACGCGAACAGCGTCGTTTGCGCGGTCGCCGACCCGCCAGTTTTCTTCACCTTCAGCCTTGAAATAGGTGCCGATGCCGCCCAGCCAGAAAAGTTCGACGGGTGACTTGAGGATCGCCTTGATCAGGTCGGACGGCGTCAATTCCTTGTCGGCAACGTCAAGTGCAGAACGCATTTCAGGCGTCAGCGAAACCGATTTTGCGCTGCGCGAGAATACGCCGCCGCCTTTGGAAATCAGCTTTTGATCGTAATCGGCCCATGAAGTACGCGGAAATTCGAAAAGACGCTTGCGCTCCTTATAGGATTTTGCCGGATCGGGGGTCGGGTCAATAAAAATATCGCGATGGTCGAAGGCGGCGACGAGCTTGATCTTTTCGGAAAGCAGCATGCCGTTGCCGAAAACATCGCCTGACATGTCGCCGACGCCGGCGACCGTAAACGGCTCTTTCTGGATATCCTTGCCGATTTCGCGGAAGTGGCGTTTGACCGCTTCCCACGCGCCGCGGGCGGTAATGCCCATGACCTTGTGATCGTAACCGGCCGATCCGCCCGATGCGAAAGCGTCGCCCAGCCAGAACCCGTATTCGCCGGATATGCCGTTCGCCGTATCCGAAAACGCCGCCGTTCCTTTATCGGCAGCAACGACGAGATAAGGATCGTGATCGTCCCAGCGCACGAGCCGCGCCGGCGTCTTGACCTCGCCCTGAACGATGTTGTCGGTAAGGTCGAGAAGGCCGCGGATGAAGACTTTATAAGCCTCGCGCCCCTCTTCGTAGATCGCGTTGCGGTCACCGCCCAGCGGGAGTTGTTTCGGATAAAAACCGCCCTTTGAACCTGTCGGCACGATCACCGCGTTCTTGACGCGCTGGGCTTTGACGAGTCCCAGAACTTCCGTGCGGAAATCTTCACGGCGATCGGACCAGCGAAGACCGCCGCGCGCAATCGGGCCGAACCGCAAATGGACGCCATCGACGCGCGGACCTGAAACAAAAATTTCACGGTACGGTTTCGGTTCCGGCATTTCGGCGATTTTGCTCGAGTCGATCTTGAACGAGATATAGGTTTTCGGTCCGCCGCCTTCGGCGCGCTGATAGTAATTGGTGCGGGTCATGGCGGTGAAAAGATTCACAAACCGGCGAATGATGCGGTCTTCATCGAGGCTCGCGACGTCGTTAAGCGCGTCAATGATCGCTTTTTTGGCGGCCTTTGCGTCTTCCATGCGCCTGTCGGCGTCTTTCGGTCCGTCCGGATTAAACCGGGTGTGAAAATACGCCGTCAAAAGCCGGGCGATGGATGCGTTTTTGGAAAGCGCTTCCTCGATATAGGTCTGCGAATAGGCAAATCCTGCCTGCATGTGATGACGGGCGGCGGCTCTTAACAGCCATGCTTCGCGCCAATTGATGCCTGCGGTCAGAACGAGCTCGTTGAAACCGTCGTCTTCCGTCCGGCCTTCTAGGACGGCAAGGATCGTCTCCTCGAAGGTTTCCTTGACTTCGTTGAGTGCAATCTTTTCACCGCGGCCATGTTCGGTATAAAAATCATGAATCCATAGCGCGTCACCGCTGGTGTCGCCGAAAGTCGAAACCTTGTGACTTGCTTCCTGGAGCACGCCGAGACCGAGATATTCAATGGTCGGGATGAGTTTAGAGAGCGCCATGGGCGCGCCGCGCTTGTAAATTTTGAGCCGCACCGTTGCGTCGGAATCACCTGCGTCCCGATAGGCGCGAATAACAATCGACGCATCGCCGAGCCGCTCAAGGGCCGCGATGTCTTCGAGCGCTTCGGCGGCGGGCGTTGATTCGCGATAGCCGGCGCCAAACGCGCTTTCGTATTTTTCAAACAACGATTCAGGAGCGGAACCGTCATGAGCTTCACGCATGGCGTCGAGGAGGCCATCGCTCCATGTGCGGCAGATTTCGCGTACCTGCCGGGTGAGTTCCATGACGCCGGGCCCTTCGGGTGCGCCCTGATTAATGCCGATAACGAAATGAACGCGTACAAGCGCCGCATCGCCAAAGGACGGCGCGAAAGACAGGACGCGCCCTTCGAAAGTATCGGCGAGGAGCTGCCCGGAGCGTTCGCGGATATCGGAGTTGAAACGGTCGCGCGGGACGTAAAGAAGCGCGGATACGAAACGGTCAAACCGGTCGCGGCGCAGAAACAGCTTCACGCGCGGGCGCTTGAACAGGCGCAATATGCCAAGGCAAGTTTCGCACAGCGTATCGACATCGATCTGGAAAAGTTCGTCGCGCGGGTAGCTTTCAAGGATATTGATCAGCGCTTTTTCGTTATGACCGCCCGGCGTGAAGGCAGTTGCTTCCAGCACCTTGTCGACTTTCGCGCGGATCAGCGGAATGTCGGAGACCGGTCTGTTATAGGCTTCCGCAGTAAAGAGACCGACGAACAAATCTTCACCCACGGGCTCGCCGTCAACTGAATAGTTTTTGACTGCGACATAATCCATGAATGCCCGGCGATGCGTCAGCGACTTCGAACTAGACTTGGCGATGATGATCGGTTCTTTGGAATCGAGAAAGGCTGCGACGGCAGGAGTTAGCTTCCCGTCAGCCTGGAATGTCGATTTCAAAACGCTGCGGCCTGGTGCGGTTAAAATACCGAGATCCTTATCCTGATCAGGAATAAGGTTAGGCACGCCTTTTTCTTCGACATAGTTGAAACGGCGAACGCCAAGAAACGCGAAACGGTTATCCCAAAGCCATTTCAGAAATTGTACGGCTTCGCGCTGCTCATCGACTTTGACGCCGGGCAGGCGTGAGCGTTCGAGTTGCGCGATACAGGTTGCGAGACGCGCGCGCATTGATTCCCAGTCGGCGACGGCGATAACGACGTCGCCCAGCACAGTTTCGATTTCATTGCGGAGCGCATCGACTTCGCTTTCTGAAACCGGCGGCTCCATTTCAACATGGATCATCGACTCGCGTAAGTTCGCGCCGCCTTGTTCGCGTTTTCCCGTTGCGCCTCGCGATACCGATACAACGGCGTTCGAGAAAAACGTGACGGGCCGTCCGGCGTCGGCGAGGGCGGCCGAAATGGAATCCACGAGGAACGGCCGGTCATCCGTGGCTATATCGAGAACCAGGCGGCTATCGGTCCATTTCTTTCCCTTTTCAATACGCAGGGAAATTTTGCTTTCATCGGTCTTGCGAGTCTGGCTGTGTTTCCACGCTTGTGCGGCGCGGTCGAGTAGCGACTGCGGTTCCGACCAGATTTTGTCTTCTCCGGTGGCGTAAAGAACGAGCTGCTCAAGATAGCTTCTGAACGCCGGGCTTGGCGCGCCGGTGTCGTCGTGATCGCCAATCTTCTTTTTTTGCGCCAGCGAGATGACTTGTTCGAGAATTTGACCGTCTTCGTCGGTTAGAAAGCCGTCCGGCATATCGCTTCCTCTGCGATTGTTTTAAGGGGTGTCATAACGTGAAGACTTTGAGAATGTCTAACGAAATAGACCCGCATTGAGGGCAGAATTGCCGCCCTTCAGGAACATACCGAGAATTCGTTTGCGAATGGCTTTTTTCAGGCCTGCAAGGCCTGTGATCCCCCTGCCTCAAAGCCCGCTTCATCCGCGCCCGAACGCTCGATTTCCCGTCTAAGCAGCGCAGTGCGCGGATATCGGCGGCTGGCGCCTTTTTCAAGATACCGATTGGCAATACGCAAACCCGTGAGGCCCAAAAGGGCAGTGGAGGATGCGGCGATGGTCAGCCCGGTTTCGTCGGCGCGCAGGCCGGCGAGGATGGCGAACAAAGCGCCCGGCACGGCCAGCGCAGCAGCGCTGTAAAAATGAGAGGCATGCAGGAGCGCAGCTGCAAAGATCGCCAGCATGGAAAACGCCATAATCTGCATAGCGAGGGCGGTCAGCGCGTCGGCCGGCGCAAGCAGGATCGGCGCGCTCGCCAGAACAACGCCTAGAACAGATAGACTGGCCGTGTAAGCCGCACGCCAGCGGAACGGGCGGGATGAAAGATTGGCCCCGGCGCGAAATTGACTGCGCAACCGGCGGCACATCCAAAGCGCGCCCAGCATCATGACGCCCCAGGCGAGCGCCCGACCGGGATAGACGCGCCCCGCAACAACCGCCATGTAGATCGCGGCGCCGGCGATGAGAGCAAGACCCGGCGCGCTCCAGCGCGATAAAACGTCGATCAGGTGCAGACGCGCTGCGCGCGACAACGGCGCCGGCCGCCTCTTGTCCGGTCTGATCGGCGTCTGGCGCGCGAGCTCCTGCAGCTCGCGGACGTCTTTTTCATGCAGCGAAGCGCTTTTCATAGGGCGCCTTGTCCCTTTGGCTTACTCCCATGGGAGTACGCAATCATTAACCAATCGTTAAGCAAGGCAATGGGGTGATTTTCGGTTGAGGTCGAGCCCCAATTTGCGCTGCGCTATTCTTCGCCGGGCTCGGCTAGCGAGACTTCGATATTGACGCCGGCCTGGGCGAGGTCGCCGCGTAAAACGAGCGCATCGATATTCACCGGATCAATGGTGAGCGCGTTGACGACATCCTGCGCCGCGCGTTCGTAGCTCGTCAGCGTATAAAGACCGCGGCCGCGCAGCACATAAGTTTCGGCGCTTATGAAACCAGCTTCTTCCGCGGTATTCACGGCGTTGATGACGTCCTGCCAGCGGTTTTGCGCTGCGTAGACTTTCGCTGCCGTCAGATAGAGTTCGCCGGAATCGGGAACGAGCGTCAACGCTTCATTGAGCGCCTTTTCCGCAGCATCCGGCTCTTCTGCCTCGAGCCAGGATAGCGCCGCCTGATCGTAAAGTCGCGCACGCACATAATCGTCGCCGGCGTCTTTTCGCTGAGCGATTTCTTCGAGCCGCAATGCAGCCAGTTTCGGAAACCCTGCTTTGAGATCCGCCTGCGCGAGGCAATGACGCGCCTCAGCGCCGCCGCCTTCATTGACCCATTGCTGGGCGGCGATGCGGCCAAGTTCGATATCGGCTTCAACAAGCTGGACGCAGTCCGTGTATCGCGGACTGGCGATTTCGGACGCAACGGCAAGGGCGGCAAGGATACTGACAAGCGACATGGGCGGAATGTAGCGCGTGCGGCGCGATTAAAAAGGGGCTTGAGGGAAGAAAGCCCAGCCGCCGCCTATTCTGCGGCCTGCGGTCTGGAATTCGGAATTTGATTTTCGCTGTCATCAGCCTTGGTTTTGGCTCGTTTGCGGGCTGGCGCTTTTTTCTTGCGCGGCTTCGGGGCGCTGCCTTTTGCTTTCGGCGCAGGGCTGGAAGCGGCTGCCTCTTCGTCCGGGGCCGGTTTTGTTGCGACGGCCTTTGCCGGTTCCGGCAGGAAGCAAGTGACGGTAACGCCCTGGCCTTCGGATGAATCCATCCGCACCCAACCGTGATGCAATTTGACGAAGCGCTCGACCAGCGCGAGGCCAAGGCCTGCGCCAGCGCTCGGCCCGCGGCTTTCGAAAGCATCAAACGCGCGCGCCTGATCGGTGGGCGACAACCCGCGGCCCGTATCGCTGACCCAGATTTTCACGGCTTCGCCGACGCGCTGCGCGCCAAGCGTTACATGCCCGCCTGACCCTGTATAGGCGAATGCGTTGGAAAGCAGGTTGAACAGAACCTGCTTTATGCGCCGTTCGTCGAGTTCGGTTTCACCGATGTCTTTCGGACAATCAACCTTAAGTGCAACTTGCGTGTCCTCGGCCTTGAGCGCCGCAAAGGTCGCTGCGCTTTCAAGAAGCTTCCGGATATCGGTCTTCTTCAAGTTGATGTCGAGCTGGCCGGCGTCGATGGCGGCGAGGTCGATAATGTCATTGATGAGATCGCGCAAATGATAGGACGCGGACATGATCGATGCGATGTAGTCTTTCTGGCGATCGTTCAGTACGCCGAACATCTGTCCGTCGAGCATTTCCGAAAAGCCGATGATGGTCGAAAGCGGCGTTCTCAGCTGATAGGATACATGATCGACGAATTTCGATTTCAGCCGGTCGGCGTTCTCGAGAATGGCGTTGCGTTCTTTCAGTTCCTTTTCGCGTTCCTTGGAGTCGGTAATGTCAAGGAAGTGGGCGAGCGTCGCGCCGTCGGGCAGGGGTTCGGTGCCGATTGCGAGCGTTCGACCGTCAGCGAGCTTGACCTCCTGAGCGCTTAAAGGTTGCCGGTCTTCATGCAGCTTTGAAGCAATACACCGCCGCAATGAATCAAACGCATCATCGGCGTCCTTCGCCAGCTTTTGCAGGTTATCGACAATCAGATCCACATGCGGTTTTGAATCCACAAGCCGCGCATCAAGGCGCCAGAGTTTCTGGAACGCCTTGTTGTAAAGCCGCAGCGTGCCGTCACCGGCGAAAACGGCAACGCCTTCCGTCAGATTGTTAAGCGTCGCTTTCTGAACATTGATCTGGGTGTTAAACTGCGCCTCTAGCGAAATCTTTTCGGTGATGTCTTCAAACGCCGTCATTATCCCGCCGAGCGGGTGACGTTGCCTTGCAACCTGCAGCGTCCGCCCGTCCGGCAAGTGCCAGACTTCGTCCGGCGCGCCGCCAAGGCGCTCGGCGCCGGGCTCCGACAACCCTTCCGTATAAAGCGCGAGCTGCTTTTCCTTCCATTCTTCATAGTCGGAAGGCTCCGGCAATCGCCCGCCGACGCGAAGCTGATCGAGGATCTCGCCGTGATAAACGCGGCCTGAAAGTTCCGCGTCATCGAGCGACCACAATTCGCGGAAAGCGCGGTTGTAATAGATCAGGTTCTGGCTGGCGCCGAAAATCGCAACGCCTGTGTGAATTTGGTCGAGCGTGCGCTGATTGGCTTCGATCTGCTGTTTGAGATCGGACTTCGCCTTGTCCTGTTCCGTCACGTCGATGGCGACGCCGCCAAGCGCAGCGTCGCCCGATCCGTGCAGCGGCGTTTCCACAATGCGGAAGACCCGGCGTTCGCCGCGGGAATTGATAACGGCCCGGCCTTCATTCGCCTTGCGCTCCGTTGCGGCGGCGGAGGCGAGTTTTTTGATCGAATTGTCGAGTTCCGTCTGCTGTTTGATGACGTCGGCGACGTTCGGCGCTTCGACAACGTCAGCATACGCACGGTTTACCCATACGAGGTCAAGGCTGGCGTTGCGCCGCCATGCCGGCACAGGCGAGCGTTCGAGAAGAGCGAGGGCGCCGTGAAGGTCCGTCGCACGCTCGCGCACCGCGCCGATAACGGCGCCGTCTTCGGCCATGCGCACGGCCGGATCGGTGATCCACAATGCGACCTGACCGCCGGCGACGCGTCCATCAACCTCGATCGCGCGTCCGTCAGCGGTGACGACGTTGCCGGAAAACGCAACGCCATGAGAACGCAAATCCTCCACCTTTTCGCGCAACGTCTCAGGCTCGTCTGCGTCGTCGTCCTGCATCCTCAGGCTGCCGAGCGTGTCGAGCAGCCGGTCGACGGGCGCGCGTTTGGCTTCCTTGCCGTCCTGGGAAAACGACAACAAAGACGCAAGCGCCGCAGGGCCGCCGAGAATTTTCGGCGATCCCCAGCCGCCTTCAATACTGTCGGTGTCATCTTCCCAGACAAGAACAAGACCCGGGTGTGCGGAAAGAACCGAATCGGACTTTTCAAGCCGAGCTTCCATCTCCGCAAGTTTTTGCGACCAGTTGAGGGATTGGTTACGGGTCGCCGCTGAAACGCGCAGCGCCCAGACGACGGCCGCAACAGCGAGCGCAATGGCGCCCGCGGCGCCGGCGACAATCGGATCAATCGCGCCGGCGGAACCGGTTGTGTCGACAGCGGCCAAGGCCTGACTTTGGGCGAGGAACATCGACGCGCCGCCCAGCGCTGTTCCGCACAATAGTTTTTTCGCCTGTCGCTTCATCGCCGCTGCACTTTCCGCGCGCCCGCCGTCAGGTCGCGTAATTGGCCGTAAACACAACAAAATAGGCAGATTCGCATATTTTTGCGTCAGCCGAATTCAAGACTTCAATATGTACTGTGTTCGTGTGGCGCTTCTAGGCTAATTCAGCGAATTCGGACCGCCGCCCTGATGAAGTTTTCAACAGGTTGGCGGTCCGTTCCCGGCCTGCCAAGAGCCAGCGCAACAATTCCGCAGCGATACAGCCAAGGCAGATAATCAGACGTCAGCTTGCCCAACAGCGATGCTTTTCCGGCTCTTGTCTTTAAGATCAGGGCCGTCTTCGTATCGGTATGGCGAAAGCAACGTCTGAGCATCTGGTTTTCGCCGGGTTTGAATATCCCAAGCGGGCCCTGGGGGTGCTATTCGACAAGTTGGAAGCTGAAGGTTTCGACGACGCCGTAACGCGTTGCAGCACGGCCATTGGTGGATGCAGGCGAATATTTCCATTTGGAGACGGCGTTTCTGATCGGCCGGTCGAAACACCGGTCCGGAGAATGTGTGACTCGAACATTGGTGACGTTTCCTTCGGGCGTGACGTCAAATTCGACGATGACGACACCCTCAGCGCCTTTCGAGCGGCAGTTTTCGGGATAGGTGGGCGTCACCCTTATAGATGGTCCGCTGACCGGGATACCGCCGGTTCCTTGTTCAACCTCGACCGGCCCCGGTTCGGGCCTGACGTTCGGGTTTATTGGTCGTTCGCCGCGTGTCGTCTTGTTGATGATTGGTTCGGGCGGGTCGTTTGGCAGAATTGGGCGGACAGGCTTCACAGGGCCCGTATTTGGCGGCGGCAGGTCGACTGTTATTTTCAGATCGGGTTTGGGCGTTGGCTCTGGATAATCGATATGTTTGTTCCTGATCATCTCGGCCATCATGAAGAACAGAGCGGCGGTGATCAGGGCGGCGGCGGGCATGCCAAGCAACCATCGAAACAATGTCATAGCGCATTCCTTTCATGCGAACGCTCAACTTGAGCCATGCGCAGCCCGGAAAGGCGTGAAGCACGCTACCCTTAGCACGCCCCCGTGCTACATGAGTCGCATAATAGAGTTTTGCTACAGGTGTAGCAAGGGCATTCTGCGTTATTCAGAATTGGTGAAGCAGACGCGGCGCCGACAACCATAAGAGGGCGTTTGAGCCTGAATCCCGCATTTGGTGGATAGATATCCACGGGTTTCGGGGAGGCCTTATGATGCCTTCATGAAATCGTATTCAACCAGACCTGTCATTCTGGTGCGTACAAGAACGCTTGGGCAGAAAGCTGAAACCGGACGACGGATTCCGGGCCCGGCCCATGACTGCGCCGGAATGATCAAAAGGAGGCGGAGCGGATTCCGGCTAACGAAAAAGTTGTACAAACATTGTGGCGAAGTTGCACAACTTTTGGCTGAACGCCTTGAAACACGCCAGAGAAGCAAGGCGAGAAAGGCGTGTTGTACAACTTCTCCGTGGCGGCCCCGGCGCGGGGCCGCTCGCCTAATACCGGTAGTGGTCCGACTTGAACGGGCCGTTCACATCAACCCCGATATAATCGGCCTGTTCGTCAGACAGCTTCGAAAGGTGCGCGCCGACTTTCGCGAGGTGAAGGGCGGCGACTTTTTCGTCGAGATGTTTAGGAAGAACATAGACTTCGTTCTTGTACTGATCGCCCTTGGTCCACAGTTCGATCTGCGCCAGCGTCTGGTTCGTGAACGATGCGGACATGACGAAGCTCGGATGGCCGGTGGCGTTGCCGAGGTTCAAGAGGCGCCCCTGAGACAGAAGCAACATGCGCTTGCCGTCAGGGAAGGTGATCATGTCCACTTGATCCTTGACGTTCGCCCATTTGAAATTCTTCAGGCCATCGACCTGAATTTCATTGTCAAAGTGACCGATATTGCCGACGATCGCCATGTCCTTGAGGGCGCGCATATTATCGACGGTCAGCACGTCCTTGTTGCCGGTGGCCGTAATGACGATGTCGGCGCGCGGACAGCCTTCTTCCATGGTGACGACTTCGTAGCCGTCCATGGCCGCCTGCAGCGCACAGATCGGATCGACTTCGGTGACCATGACGCGCGCGCCGGCGCCTTGAAGCGAGGCGGCGGAGCCTTTGCCGACATCGCCGTAACCGGCGACCAGCGCGACCTTGCCAGCCATCATTACGTCGGTGCCGCGGCGGATGCCGTCGACGAGCGATTCTTTACAGCCGTATTTGTTGTCGAATTTCGACTTGGTAACACTGTCGTTGACGTTGATTGCCGGGAACGGAAGCGTGCCTTTTTTCTGACGCTGGTAAAGGCGAAGCACGCCTGTGGTGGTTTCTTCGGTGACGCCTTTGATGTTGGCTTTGACTTTCGAATACCAGCCCGGCTGTTTGGCGAGACGGCGCTTGATCGTATCGAACAGAGCGGTTTCTTCTTCATTGGATGGATTGTCGAGAAGGGAGGGGTCTTTCTCTGCATCCGCGCCAAGCAGGATAAGGAGCGTGGCGTCGCCGCCGTCGTCGAGAATCATGTTGGCGGTTTCGCCATTCGGCCATTCGAAGATCTTGTCGGCGAGGTCCCAATATTCTTCAAGGTTTTCGCCCTTGAACGCAAACACCGGCGTGCCGGCCGCTGCGATGGCGGCGGCGGCGTGGTCTTGAGTCGAATAGATATTGCAGGACGCCCAGCGCACTTCGGCGCCAAGCGCCTGCAGCGTTTCGATCAGGACCGCCGTCTGGATCGTCATGTGAAGGGACCCGGCGATGCGCGCACCCTTCAGTGGTTGCGCGGCGCCATATTCCTCACGGGTCGCCATCAGGCCCGGCATTTCGGTTTCCGCGATTTCGATCTCGCGGCGGCCATAATCGGCAAGGTTGATGTCTTTGACGAAATAATCGTGATGCGCTGGCGCGTTCATATGGCGGTCCTTTTGATCTGGAAACAGTTGAGCGGCGTATATCAGGGCCATTCAGCGGCGCCAAGGGGCATATAAAGATTTCTTTATATGATTCAGTTGGCGGCTGGAACTCGCGGGATTGTGTGGTGTTCGCGTCCCGAAAACTCGTAAAATTAGGACGGGCCGGGCGAATAGAAGGGAAAGACGATCATGAAAAAGCTCATATCGCTGATCGCCGCCGCCGGTCTGGGCGCAGGCGCGATGACCGCGTCCGGTTTTGCCGGTCCCAAGGACGGCGCCGAAAATGACGGCCCGGATCCGCGCATTGGCGAGGAGGTCAATCGAATTTGTTTTGGCAGAAACATCAACGGCTGGAAGCCGGCCAAAGGTCATGACGACGCCGTGTTGCTCGAGCGTGGCGTTAACAACTGGTATTATGTTGAGCTTCTTGGCGCGTGTGACGAGCGGTTGTTCCGTTTTGCGCACAAGATCGGCATCGACAGCCGCCCTGGCGGCGGATGCGTTTCAAGCGGCGATGTGATTATCGTTGAAGATTCTCCGGGCTTTAATCGCCGCTGCACCATCACCGCCATGTATGAGTGGGATGAAGACGCCCTCGACGAAGTCGTTGAAGAAGAGGAAATGGAAGATATCAGCGACGAAGCGTATTAACGGCTTGATGCTTCCATCTCGAATATCGCTTTAAGACCATCCCTGTATGTTGCGTATTTTAGCGTAACAGCAAGCGCGTTCTTCATGCGTTGATTGGAGACGCGCTTGTTGTCCGTATAGAAACTTTTCGCCATTTCTGACAAATCAGCGCTTTCAAGTGGCGTCAGCGGCGGTAGTTCAACGCTCAACAAGCCACAGGCATATTCGATCACATCCTGCGGCGGCGCCGGTTCGTCATCGGCGAGGTTATAAAGATCGAGCGCTGGCCGGTTCATCAAGCTGGCTTCAAGCGCCGCCGCTATGTCTTCAACATGCATCCGCGAGAACATCTGACCTTCCTTGTAAATGCGTTTTGCTTTTCCGGCGCGCACCGTGTCCAGCGCTGACCGTCCGGGCCCGTAGATTCCAGGCAGCCGGAAAATAATCAGCGGCAGGTCATGAGCCTCGGCAAAGGCCCGCCAATCGTTCTCGGCTTTTATTCTGCGTCTTGCGCGGTCCGTCGTGGGCCGTAGCGCGCTGGTTTCATCGACCCATGCGCCACCGTGATCGCCATAGACGCCGTTGGTAGAGAGGTAGCCGAGCCATGTGATGTTTGCAGCCAGCGCCGCGAGGGCAGAACCGGCCGCCTTCAACGCCGGACAGCCGCTTTCATTTGGCGGTGTTGAAATGAGGACAGCGTTGACGCCATCAAGAGCGCTCACATCGAATGCGCCGCCGTCCCATACGATCGCTTCAACGCCATCTGACCAGATCTTTTCGGCCTTTTCGGCTGAACGTGTTGTGCCCGCAACAGACCATCCTTGTTTCATGAGCGCAAAGGAGAAAAAAGACGAGGTGTATCCGTAACCGAAGCAGAAGAGCTTATTTTCAGGCATCTGGTTCCTTCGAGGTCTTTCTCGACATCACGCGCAAAGTTTCCTATGGCGGAGACATAATCATACGCTTCATGAATTTCCATGCATCGTTTATTCGCCGCTCTCGAAATCCCTGAAATCGTCGCAGACGCGCTGACCGTCCTGCAGTCCGGCGTTGATGGCGCGCGCTGGCGTCCGGCGGAGAATTTTCACCTGACGCTTGCCTTTATTGGCGAAACCGACAGGCATGGCTTCAATGCGGCGATTGACGCGCTGTCAACGGTCGATGCGCCGCCGTTTGAATTGCGCCTTAAGGGCGCTGGCTTTTTCGGTGATAAGCAACCGCGTGCGCTGTGGGCCGGAATTGAATCTTCTCCGGCGCTCGATCATTTGCAGGCGAAAACTGAGCAGGCGTTGCGTCGCGCCGGATTCAATCTCGAAAAGCGAAAATTCAAGCCACATGTGACGCTCGCATATTTGCGCGGGGTATCACTGGATGCAGCCGCACTCTATGCAGCGCAGCACGGGCTGTTTTCCTGCGGGCCGTTTCCGGTCGACGCGTTTCATCTTTATTCGTCGCAGCTCGGCAGTGATGCGAGCGTCTACAACATTGAGGCGAGCTACGCGCTGTCTTCCAGGTGATTGAGAAAGCCTTCGGCGCCGCTTTCAATCAAATCAAGCACGCGCTCAAACCCGTCGCCGCTGCCGTAGTAGGGGTCCGGCGTTTCACGCGTGTCGCCATCCGAGAAATCGAGAAACAGGCGAATATCGCATTCGCGGTTCGGGGGCGCCATTTCCAACAGGTTGGAGTGATTGGAAAGATCCATAGCGAGCAGATAATCGAACTCGTAAAAGTCCGAGAGCTCGACCCGCCGCGCCCGCTGAGAGGAGATGTCATAGCCGCGCTTCGCCGCCGCCTTGATCATGCGCGAATCGGGCGGGTCGCCCACATGCCAGCCGCCTGTACCGGCCGAATCGATGGTCAGTTCAACACCGCGTTCATTGGCCTTTGCGCGCAATACGCCCTCCGCCGCGGGGGAGCGGCAAATATTGCCAAGGCAGACGAAAAGAATTTTTGCTGACACGGGGGCTAAGCTAAGCTGGCGATCACATCTTTGTCTTTTATGTCTTTGGCCCTTGATGAGTGCGGCGTCAAACCCGAATTTACGCCTCATCATCAAATGAGGAGAAACCCGATGAGCCTTTCCCTGTCCCAGATTGCGAAAACCGCAACCGCACAAATGTTTGGCGGCCTTGAACGCACCTTAAAAAAAGGTCACGCCTTCGCCAAGTCAAAGGACGTGGGAGACGCCGTGATCCTTGACTGGCGTATCGCGCCGGACATGTTTCCCCTGAAGCGGCAGGTGCAGATTGCGACGGAATTGCCCGCGCGCTGCTTGTCGCGCCTTGCCGGCGCGGAGCTGCCGAAGTTCGACGATAATGAAGCGACTTTCGAGGATCTTTATAACCGCATTGACCGCGCGCGCGATCTTATCGCTGATTATTCGGATGCGGATATCGACAAGGACCCTGAAGCGAATATCACTGTTCCGATGGGGCCAGATCGGGAGATGACATTTACGCGTGCCGCATATCTGCAGAATTTCGTCCTGCCTAATCTCTATTTCCATACCACTGCGGCGTATCTGATCCTGCGTCATCTCGGTGTTGACGTCGGCAAGATGGATTACATGAATGCGCCGCAGCAATAGTGACGCAACCGAAATACATTGTCGTTCTCACCGGCTCCGGCATTTCTGCGGAGTCCGGTGTGGCGACGTTTCGCGATAAAGACGGTGTTTGGGCCAAGTATGACTTTCGCGAGGTGGCGACGCCGGAAGGGTTCGCCGCCAATCCTGCGCTTGTCCATGATTTCTACAACGCACGTCGCCGCGCCTTGCCATCGGTCGAGCCGAACGACGCTCATCGCGCGCTTGCCGAACTCGAATCCGGTCTCGCAGCAAAGGGCGGCCGCCTGACGCTCATCACGCAAAATGTAGACGATCTGCATGAACGTGGCGGCGTCAAAAACGTTCTGCACATGCATGGCGAGCTCTTGAAGTCCACATGTGGCGCCTGCGGCGACATACGCGATTGGCGTGAGGATTTATCAGCCGAGCTGGTTTGCAATGCATGCGATCGCTCAGGCGCGTTACGCCCGTATGTGGTCTGGTTCGGCGAGATTCCGCGCCATATGGATGAGGCCGCTGATGCAATCATGAGCGCGGACCTGTTCGTGTCGATTGGCACGTCGGGTTCGGTTTATCCCGCTGCGGGGTTTGTTTCCGAAGCGCGGGCGCTGGGCGTGCCGGCAACCGAAATCAACCTCGAGCCATCCGAAAATGCGGCGCTTTTTAATGACAGCCGCTACGGCCCGGCGACGAAAGTCGTGCCTCAGTGGGTTCGCGAAGTGCTCGGTGAAGGCTGAGCGTCGTTCGCCGAAACGCCTAAGATCTAAGACGAATTCGATATTTGCTTTCATAGTTGTTGCATGAGCGCCGCATCCGGCGGCAATGGCGCGCGCAGGCGAATGCCAGACTTGTCGCATGCGCGGCCAAGACCTTAGGCTCCGCCCAACAGAATCACCTGAGGGCCCATCCATGAAAACATCATACGCCTTTCTGACCGCGCTTATGCTTGCGCAGCTTTCTCTTGCTTCGCCACTCGTTGCACAGGATGACGCAGAGGAAACTAAAGAAGACGAAAAGTGGGACGTTTCCGCGCCGCCATTGCCGACGCGGGATGTCGCCATTGACGTCGATGAAGGCACATGGATGAGCCTCGATGTCAGTCCGGACGGCCGGACCATCGCTTTCGATATGCTCGGCGATATTTATGTTATTCCGGCAGCGGGCGGCGAGGCGCGGTCGATCGCCAGCGGCATGGCGTGGGAAATGCAGCCGCGCTTTTCACCCGATGGGTCTAAGATTGCGTTTACGTCCGACCGGGCCGGCGGTGACAACATCTGGATCATGAACGCCGATGGTTCGGACAAACGGCAAGTGACAAAAGAAGACTTCCGCCTCCTGAACAATCCCACATGGTCACCGGACGGTCAGTATATTGCAGCGAGAAAACATTTCACGACGCAACGTTCGCTCGGTGTAGGCGAAATCTGGATGTATCATATTTCCGGCGGCGGCGGCGTTCAGCTCGTGGAACGCCCGAGCGAGTCTCATCAGAAAGAACTCGGCGAGCCGGTTTTTTCCACCGATGGACAATATATTTATTACACACAGAACATCACGCCGGGTTCCACGTTCATTTATGCGCAGGACTCCAACACCGATCTCTTCAACATCAGGCGTTATGAGCTTGCGACGGGTGAAATAGAAACGGCCGTCTCAGGTTTTGGCGGCTCCGTGCGCCCGGCGCCGTCGCCCGACGGCCGCTACATGGCGTTTGTCCGTAGAGAACGGGCGAAGTCAAAACTCTATCTGAAGGACTTGCGTTCCGGGGCCGAGCGAAAACTCTACGATGATCTCGATCAGGATTTGCAGGAGGTCTGGGGTGTTCACGGCCTTTATCCGAATATTGACTGGACGCCGGATTCTAAATCCATCGTGTTCTGGGCGGGTGGTAAAATCCGCCGCCTGAATGTTGAAACCGGTGCGGTATCGGAAATTCCGTTCCAGGTGCGCGATACGCGCGCGGTTATCGATCCGCCGCGCCCGGAAGTCGCCGTCGCGCCGGATAGTTTTGCAACCAAGATGCCGCGTTTCGCCAGCGTGTCGCCGGATGGGCGGCGCGTCGTCTTTGAATCGCTCGGCAAGCTCTATGTGAAGTCTTTGCCGAACGGTACGCCAAGGCGTCTCACAGGCGAGCGTGATGATTTCGAATTTTTCCCGGCATGGTCTTATGACAGCCGCCGCATTGTTTATGTGTCGTGGTCTGACGAAGAACTCGGCACAATTCGCACAGTGAGCGCCGGCGGCGGCTCTGGCCGCGCTGTGACGCGCGAGCCCGGGCATTATCGCCGGCCGCGCTTTTCACCGGATGGGCGAACGATTGTTTTTGAAAAAGGGTCGGGTGGTTTCATTACCGACGGCAATTGGTCGGAAATGCCCGGCGTTTATCGCATGCCCGCTGGCGGCGGGGCCATAACGCGCGTCACCGACGACGGTTCGTCGCCGCATTTCGGTGCGCGCAATGACCGTATTTTCCTGAACCGGTTTGACGGCGATGAAGGCATGCTTGTCAGCGTCGACCTCGACGGCAATGAAGAACGCAAACATGCGGGCGGCGATTACATTACCGAAATTCAGGTCGCGCCTTCGGGCGAACATCTTGCGTTTGCAGAAAACTACAGCGCTTTCGTCATGCCGATGACGCCGGGCCCTCAGGAAGTCGGGGCCGGGCGCAAGGCGTCAGCGCTGCCTGTCACGAAAGCCAGCGGTGACGGCGCAACCTATATGAACTGGTCGGGTAAGCGCCTGAACTGGACGCTCGGGCCGACGCTGTTCTCGGCGAGCCTCGACGACATGCTTCCTGATGCGCCGAAGCCTGAAGGCGGTGAAGAGGAAGAAGATGCGCCGGAAGGATATGAGCCGCCGGAAACCGGCGCTGATCTTTCGATCATGTTCAATGCCGACAAACCTTCCGGTTCCGTCGCGCTTGTTGGCGCGCGTATAATCACTATGGCTGATGAAGACGGCGGCGTCATCGAAAACGGCGTCATCCTGATCGAAAACAACCGCATCGCGGCTGTCGGATCGGCGGCATCGATTACCTATCCAGCCGACATGCGTCAGGTCGACCTTACCGGCAAGACAGTCATTCCCGGGCTTATCGACGCGCATGCGCACGGACCGCAAGGAACGGGCGACATAATCCCGCAGCAGAATTGGGATACCATGGCGCATCTGGCGCTCGGTGTAACGACGGTGCACGATCCGTCGAACGCATCCAGCCATATTTTTCCAGCATCTGAATATCAGCGCGCCGGTGAAATTCTTGCGCCGCGCATTTACTCAACGGGTACGATTGTCTACGGCGCGAGGGCCCCGGGCGTTTATGCCGTCGTCGATGACGCGGATAGCGCTGCAGCGCATGTGCGCCGCCTGAAAAAACAGGGCGCGCATTCGATCAAGAACTACAATCAGCCGCGACGCGAGCAGCGTCAGCAGGTTGTGGCAGCCGCCATCGAGGAAAATATTGCAGTCGTCGCCGAGGGCGGATCGCTCTTCCACATGGATCTCGCCATGGTGGCGGACGGCAACACAGCGATTGAGCACAATCTGCCGCAGTCGATGCTTTATGAAGACGTCCTGAGTTTTTATAGCGCCACGAAAGTCGCTTATACCCCGACGCTTACTGTCACATATGGCGGCATGGGCGGGGATCCCTATTGGCGTATGGCGATGGACGTGTGGCGTCATCCGATTTTGTCGAAACATGCGCCGCCGCGCATTCTGCAGGCGAATTCTGTCCGCCGCACGACGGCGCCGGAGGAAGATTTCTACGATCAGGTGAGTGCGTCGACCGCAAAACTCCTTGCTGATCGCGGCGTCATGGTTTCCATCGGCGCGCACGGCCAGGAGGAAGGGCTCGCTTCGCACTGGGAAATGTGGTCGTTCGCCCGCGGCGGCATGAGCCCGCTGGAGGCGTTGCGAACAGCGACAATCACGCCGGCGAGGCATCTCGGCTTCGCGCAGGACATCGGTTCTCTGGAGCCGGGCAAGCTCGCTGATCTCGTCATTCTGAATGCAAATCCGCTGGACGACATTCAGAATTCGGACGATATCAGCCATGTCATGCTGAATGGGCGTTTGTACAACGCCATGACGCTGAACGAGGAAGTCACCGGCGACCGCCGCCGCGCGCCTTACTGGTGGGAGTAACGTAAGTCTATTCCAGCTAACCAAATTAAGAAGGATATTTGATCCATGAAAAAGATCATTTTCAGTGCGGTTTCGCTCGTCGCGCTTGCCGCCTGTTCGCAAGAAGGGGCGGAGACCAATTCGGTTAGAATTTCGATCGACAGGGGTGACGCAAAAACCACACAATATGCTGCCGAAGGCTGGATGGCAGGTTCTCTGCCTGAAATCGCGGCGGCGCTGCAGTCCGGCGAGCTGACGGCGGAGGAAGTTACTGCCGCCTATATCGCGCGCATAGAGTCTGTGGACTGGGCCGGGCCAGAACTGCAGAGCGTTTTGGCGCTTAACCCGAACGCGCTCGATGATGCGCGTGCGCTTGACGCAAAACGCAAAGAGGGCGAGGCGCTTGGGCCTCTGCACGGCGTGCCGATCCTTTTGAAGGATAATATTGAATCGCTCGACGCGGTGGCGACGACCGCCGGCGCGCTAGCGCTGAAAGATAACATTACGGGACGGGACTCGCCGCTGGTCGCCGGATTGCGGGCGCAGGGCGCCGTTATTCTCGGCAAGACCAACTTGAGCCAGTGGGCGAATTTCCGTTCGAACGATTCCATGAGCGGCTGGTCCGCGCTTGGTGGGCAGGTGAAAAACCCGCACATGCTCGACCGCAATCCTTGCGGATCAAGCTCCGGATCTGGTGCGGCTATCGCTGCCTCGCTCGCCGCCGGCGCGGTTGGCACCGAAACAAACGGATCGATCATCTGCCCGTCAAACGTCAACGGCATCGTCGGGTTCAAGCCCACGGTCGGCCTCGTCGATCAGCAATATATCGTGCCGATCTCTTCGTCACAGGACACGGCCGGTCCGATGACAAAAACGGTTACCGGCGCCGCTATGATGCTGAATGCCATGGCCACAGGCGATGCGGCCACCGACTACGTCATGGCACTCGATGCGAACGCGCTCGACGGTCTGCGCATCGGCGTCATGCGCTTCGCCGAAGGATCGAACGCCGACATCATCGAACATTTCAACGCCGCGCTTGAGGAAATGGAGGCCGCCGGCGCAGAACTGGTCGAGATTGAGGAGTTTACTCCGGCGGCGGAAAATTTCTTCGGCAAATCGCGTGACGTTCTCAATTATGAATTCAAGGCCACCGTCAACCACTACCTCGCCAATGCTGCGCCGGCGGTGACAACACGCTCGCTCGATGACCTGATTGCATTCAATGCAGAGCACGCCGACATCGAACTTGCGCTTTTCGATCAGAGTATCTTTGAAGGCGCCAATGAAAAAGGCGGGCTTGAGGATGAGGAATACATTACGGCGCGCGATGACGTGAAAGCCGCGGCCGGCCGCGATGGCATCGACAAGCTGCTTGGCGACAACAACGTCGATATTCTCGTCTCGCCCTCAGGGCCGGTGGCGCCGCGTGTCGATCCGGTGAACGGCGATGTCTGGCCAAGTTGGGCCGGCGGCGGTTATCTCGCGGCCATCGCCGGCTATCCGCATGTGACAGTGCCCATGGGAACCGTCCATGGCGTGCCGGTGGGGATTTCGTTCATGGGCGCGAAGGATACGGACGCCGCCGTGCTGTCATATGGCTACGCCTATGAACAGCGCACCATGCACCGCGCCGATCCGCAATATCTGCCGGGCGCTGAAGCGCGACCGGAGATTGGTCCGGCGATGAAGCGTAAAGTTGATTAGTTACGGACTAAATCGAGCCGTGACAGTGCTTGAACTTCTTGCCTGAACCGCACGGGCAGGGGGCGTTCCGCGGCACGCGGCCCCAGGTCTCCGGATTATTTGGGTCGGCCGTGGAAGCGCCTGTACGTCCTTTCATGGTGCCGATGCCCGCTGATAGACGCGAGCGCGGATCCTGGCGCGTCATTTCATTTTCTCCGGTTGACGGATTCACGTGCGTTTCCGTCATCGGCAATTCGCGGCGCTTGGGCATAGCCTCTTCCGGCTGGCGCACCTGAATATTCATCAGAAGGCGCGTCACGTCGCGGCGCAGTCCATTCAGAAGTCCTTCGAACAACACGAAGGATTCCGTTTTAAACTCGTTCACCGGATCGCGTTGCCCGTGGCTGCGCATCCAGATGACCGAGCGCAAATGGTCAAGCACCTGAAGGTGCTCGCGCCAGTTGGTGTCGAGAACGTTCAAGAGAATCGCTTTTTCGATACGGCGCATCGTGTCCGGGCCGATCTCGGCGGCGCGAGCCGCGGCGAGCTTGTTAGTTTCCTCAATCAACTTTTCGGCGATTTCGGTATCAGCGACGCCTTCCTCCTTCGCCCATTCTTCGACCGGAATATCCTTGCCGAAAACCGCCGTCAGCTCTGTTTTCAGTCCCTCAATATCCCACTGTTCGGCGTAGGATTTGGCAGGCATGTGTGCTGCGACAAGATCATCGATAAGCTGTTCGCGCATGTCAGTGATGATGTCGTCAACTGTTTCTGACGACATGAACTCGATGCGCTGTTCGAAGATCGCCTTGCGCTGGTCGTTGATGACGTCGTCGAATTTGAGGACATTCTTGCGCATGTCGAAGTTGCGCTGTTCGACCTTCTTCTGCGCCGTTTCTACGGCCTTGGTGAACCAGGGGTGTTCGATCGACTCATCGGGCTGAATGCCGAAACGCTTCAGCATCTTCTCCATGCCAGCGCCGAAGATCCGCATGAGATCGTCTTCGAGCGACAGGAAGAATTTCGTCGCGCCGGGGTCGCCCTGACGGCCTGAACGGCCACGCAGCTGATTATCAATACGGCGGCTTTCATGGCGTTCTGTGGCGAGCACGAATAACCCGCCGGCGTCGAGCGCCTTTTTCTTTTCCTCAGCGATCTTGGACTCAATTTCAGTGCGTTTCCGCTTGATGGTTTCTTCGTCGTCGTCCTCGCCCAGCGCCTTCATAAGCTGCATATCGACGGAGCCGCCGAGCTGGATGTCCGTGCCGCGACCGGCCATGTTGGTGGCGATGGTGACCGCGCCCGGCGCGCCGGCTTCGGCGACGATTTCCGCTTCCTGTTCGTGGTAGCGGGCGTTCAGAACATTATGTGGAACCGGCGTTTTCTTGTCGCCAAGGGAGGAGAGATAGGTCGCCTGTTCTTCCATCTCTTTTTTGAGGTCTTCTTCCTTTTCCTTCAGCGACTTTGCACGTTCGCGCAACGTATTGGCGACATCTTTGAAGAATTTCTTGTCGCTCAGCAGGTTTGAGAGGACTTCGGATTTCTCAATCGACACCGTGCCGACCAGCACCGGCTGGCCGCGCTTGTAACAATCCGCGATCTGGATAGCGATGGCTTTATATTTTTCCTCCGCCGTCATGTAGAGTTCGTCGTCCATATCATCCCGGGCAATCGGCTTGTTCGTCGGGATTTCATTGACGTTGAGTTTGTAGATGTCGGCGAATTCCGCTTCCTCTGTCAGCGCCGTACCGGTCATGCCGGCGAGCTTTTCGTAAAGCCGGAAATAGTTCTGGAAGGTGATCGAAGCGAGCGTCTGGTTTTCAGGCTGGATCGAAACTTTTTCTTTCGCCTCACAAGCCTGATGCAGACCGTCCGACCAGCGGCGTCCTTCCATCATGCGGCCGGTAAACTCGTCGATAATGACGACCTTGTCGTTGCGGACAATATAGTCTTTGTCGCGCTGGAAAATCTTGTGCGCTTTCAGCGCCTGATTGACGTGGTGGACGACGGAGATATTGACCGAATCATAAAGACTGTCGCCCTGCAGGAGGTCAGCGTCTTTCAACAGCTGCTCGATTTTTTCGTTCCCCTCTTCGGTCAGGGTCACCGAGCGCTGCTTTTCGTCGATCTCGAAATCTTCTTCGGTCAATTTCGGAATGAGGCCGTCAATCGTGGTGTAGAGTTCCGACTTGTCGTCTGTCGGGCCGGAGATGATCAGCGGGGTTCTCGCCTCGTCGATCAGGATCGAATCCACTTCGTCGACGATGGCGTAATGATGCCCGCGCTGGACCATCTGGTCCATGGACGATTTCATGTTGTCGCGCAGATAATCGAAACCGAACTCGTTATTGGTGCCGTAGGTGATGTCTGAGGCGTAAGCAGCACGGCGTTCTTCGTCAGACAGGCCGTGTACGATGCAGCCTGTCGTCATGCCAAGCTGGCTATAAACCCGGCCCATCCATTCCGCATCGCGGCTGGCGAGGTAATCGTTAACAGTCACGACGTGGACGCCGCGGCCGGTGAGAGCGTTCAGATAAACGGGCAGGGTGGCGACCAGCGTCTTGCCTTCGCCGGTCTTCATTTCGGAAATATCGCCATTATGCAGCACCATGCCGCCCACCATCTGGACGTCGTAATGGCGCTGGCCGAGGGCTCTTTTGGCGCCTTCACGCACGGTTGCGAAGGCCTCCTCAAGCAAATCGTCCAACGATTCTCCGGCTTTATAGCGTTCTTTTAACTTTTCAGTTTGGGCTTTGAGGCCATCATCCGTCAGCTTGGCGATCTCGTCCTCTAAGGCGTTGATCGCCTCGACGCGGCGGAATAAAGGCTTGAGGCGGCGATCGTTAGAAGATCCGAAGAATTTTTTTGCGATACCGAGTAACGCCATGAGGACATCAGCCTTCGTGCTGCGATGAAACGGCGTCAGGCGCCCTCGTTGAGACTAGCGCGGGGCGCGCCCTTCATCGGCCGGGTTGGAATTGCTTACCCCCAATGGGGGCGACGGAGAGATAGTGAGCGCCTAGGGAACTGTCAACGAAGGCGGATTTCGGGCGGAGGACAATGGAAACGCCGGACGGTCAGCAATTTAATGAGGAAACGCAGGCGCGGCCTGTGGCCGCCGCTGCGCGCGCCATGGCGAGCTCGGCGATGATGTTCCTTCGCGCCCTCGGCAAGATCGCCCTAACCACGTGGCGATTGGCGGCGGCCCTTGATTCGGCCCTGTGGCGGGCGACCAAGCTGTTTGGTCGCCGCGCGCTTGCGGGGCTCGCCTACACAGCGCGATTGGCCGGCGCGGCATTCCGCGGCTTTGTGTTGTGGCTACCGACGCGAACAGGCCGAGCCTACAGCGCCATGTCGGGCGCATTCCTGGTGATCGCCGGCTTGTGGATCATCGACGTTCTTCGCGCGACGCCGTCGCTCGATACGGATGCGTCGGTGTTGCGTCCGCCGGTCGATGAGGATGATCCGATCCTTGCGCGGATCGAGGGGCGGTATGTCCATCTGTCCGAGATTGAAGCCGCGGCGCGCGCCGGCGGATTTCTGCATCCGGGCGAAGCGCTGACCCCGCGCTCGGCGTTTGAGCGGAACCTTGTTGCATCCTATGTCGAACAAAGACTTCTCGCACGCGCCGCTTTAAGCGACGGGTTGCAGCGAAACCCCGGCGTCACGCGAAAAGTAAACGCCGCCCGTGATCGCGTGCTCGCGTCCGCCTATATGGACGCGCAGCTTCAGGAGAAAGTCACGCCTGACGCTGTAGAGCGCCTTTATAGCCGGCAGTCGGACGTAACGCGTCTTGGCGACGAAGTGCGCGCGCGCCATATCGTCGTCGAAACAGGAGAAGAAGCAGCCGAGATTATTACGCTACTCGAAGGCGGCGCTGATTTTAGCGCGCTGGCGCGTGAACGATCCATTGATCGTGCAACGGCGCCGCTCGGCGGCGAGGTAGGCTGGTTCACGCGGGCGATGATGACGCCAGTGTTCGCGCGGGCGGCGTTCAATACGCAGCCGGGCGAGGTTGCGCCCGCTTTTCAGACTGAGTTCGGCTGGCATATTCTCGAAGTGCTGGACCGCCGGTCAACGGATTCGGTGCCGTTCGCCCAGGTGAAACCCGCCATTGAAGATTTCCTCCGCATGCGCACCATTGAAACGTCGCTGCGTGAACTCGAAGAAAAGAGCCAGGTGGTCTATTTCCGTCCGGAACCTGAAATGCTGACCACCAGCGAACCGCCCGATCTGCGCGATCCGACATTTGTTGAATCTGAAGAGGCTGAACCGGAAGATACCGATAGTCCCGAGGATGGAGAAACGCCGGCAGTTACGACAGCCGACCGGCAGGACGCCACGCGCTAATATCGTTAAGCTGTCTTAACCGTCACCGGCAGGAATTTTTCGATAAAATTTTATCGGACATTCTCGGGTTCTGTTAACACCCATGGATTATCAATTAAGGCGGAAATATGGCGAAGCTGTTGCTTGTGGCTGCGTGTGCGCTGATCGACCGGGACGGAAGAGTGTTGATGGCGCGCAGACCCGAAGGAAAATCCATGGCGGGGCTGTGGGAATTCCCGGGCGGCAAGATCGGAAAAGGCGAGACGCCGGAAGCAGCCTTGGTGCGTGAGTTAAAGGAAGAGCTCGCTATAGATACGGAAGCGTCCTGCCTGGCGCCGGTCGCTTTCGCCTCGCAGGCTTCAGGGGAATTTCATCTTTTGATGCCCTTATATGTCTGCAGGAAGTGGCAGGGCGTCCCAAGGCCTTTGGAAGGCCAGGAGCTGAAATGGGTGCGGCGGGACGCGCTTTTAGGGATGGAGATGCCTCCGGCAGATCGGCCGCTGGCGGCGCAGTTGAGGGACTTGTTGTGATGGACGCAGTTGAAAGATTTGACAGGACCCGGCGCAAGTTCGTCGGCCTTGTTGACGCCTTCCGTCATGACGAAGAAGGCGCGACGGCGATCGAGTACGGCCTGATTGTTGCGCTTATCTTTTTGGCGATTGTCGGTGGTGTCCGCGCCTTTACGAGCTCCGCAAGCGACATGTATGACGAAATCGACCAAACGCTGCAGAGTACTTAATTACTTTTTTTCACCGCAACTTCGAGCGGCATCCGGCCGGCGCCAGGTCTCAACGGCTTTTGCTGGCTTTCGTGCGGCGTCCAGCCAGTAGCATAGACAATATCGAACCGTTCTTCGCCGCCATTTTCCATAAAAATATTCAAAGCTTGCATGAGCACGTCCCGGCGAAGGGGAGACGTATTCTTCGCGAGCGCGTTTGTCTCTCCCATGCCGCGCAGATCGCGTAGCAACTTCATCGGGTTTGCGTATCGCACGCTGACTTTGTCGATATCCACGACCGGCAAGGCGAACCCTGCGCGCCCAAGGGCCTGACCGAAATCCTGAATGCTGGCGAAAGGCGCGACACGGGGGCTAACACCGCCGGTAATTTCAGCTTCAGCGCGGTAAAGTGCGTTACGCAGGATTGAAAGCGTTTCTTCGCCGAACGCAGCGGCGATAAACAAGCCGTCAGGCTTTAAGGCCAGGCGCGCCTGCGTCAGCGCGCCAACAATATCATTTACGGTGTGTAATGTTAAAACGCTGACGAAAAGATCAAGGCTTTCGCGCGCAAACGGCAATGCTTCCTCGTCACTGGCAATGCGGCAGGAGGTTGGTGGCAGGCGCTTTGGCGAAAGATCCATACTGACGACTTCGCCGACGCCGCAGGCAGAGGTTATCAGCTCTGTAAGCGCGCTTGCGCCGGAAAAAACTGCTTTTGGAAAATCTCTTTTGACGGATTCAAGCCTGTCCACGATGTCATCAAAAACTCGGCGATGCAGAAAATCATGCTGACTGAACTGCGCGGCGGCGCGGGCGCGGCGCATGGCATATCGTTGGCGATTGAAGATCTTCGGCGGCTGGTTCATATCGGCATCTAGCGCACCTATCAATTCAGGCGCAACCATGCTCAAGGGCTTGTCATTACAAGAACGACAAGGCAGGCTCACAGCCGCAAGTGAGATGCGATATGAAGATTACCGAATCCCGCCACGTTATTGCAGTTCCTGATCTTGAGCGGTCACTCGCTTTTTATCGAGACGTGTTAGGGTTTCAGATTGCCGAAATTGGCGATCCCGGGTGGCGGTTTTACTTCAAAGATAAGGCATTCATCATGGCTGGCGAATGCCGTGATGCTATTTCGCCAAGAGATCTGGGCGATCACTCCTATTTTGCTTACTTCGAACTCAATGACGTCGATGATTACTATGCATCAGTTTGCAGGGCGGGAGGAGAAATCACAAAAAAACTGAAGGTCGAGCCTTGGGGCATGAAGGAATTCGGGGTGAGAACGATTGACGGACATAGAATAATGTTCGGCGAAGAAACCAGTTGATGAAAATTGCGAGAACTGTTCTGTCGCGCGCGCTCGATCTCGCAATGCCGTCTCATTGTCCTGTAACTCAAGAAGAAATCAGCGCGCAGCATGCATTGAGCGCATCGGCGTGGGGCGCCGCGCACTTTATTGAAGCGCCTTTTTGCCCGCGATGCGGCGTTCCATTCTCTGCCGACTATGGCGGCGAGGTTGAGTGTCCGTCCTGTATCGCCGAGCCGCCTGATTTTTCCTGCGCTCGCGCTGTGCTGGTTTATGATGACGCCAGTCATCGCATGATCGTTGGATTTAAACATTCCGATCGCACCGAACTGGCTCTGATGTTTGCCGAGTGGATGATACGGGCTGGCAACACCATCATAACGCGCTCGAGCATGTTGACGCCTGTGCCGCTGCACCGGTGGCGGTTGTTGAAGCGGCGATACAATCAGTCTGCGATACTTGCGAGCGCCGTCGCGCAAAAGTCGGGAGCGAAATTATCGATTGGGGAGTTTGTGCGTAAACGGGCGACCCCGCCGCAAAAAGACTTAACCATAGACGGGCGAAAACGAAACGTCGCCGGCGCCTTCGGCTTTTGCTCGGCTGCGGCGAGAGAGAGCTTTCTCGGCAAACACGTTGTTTTGATCGATGATGTTTTAACAACCGGGGCGACACTTTCCGCTGCGGCGCGGGCATTGAAGCGGGCGGGGGCGGCGCGCGTCGATGCGCTGGTGCTGGCGCGGGTTGTAAAAGGCGGCCTCGGCGCCATATAGCTTTTCCGCTCATGCCGGATGGAAGCGTACGCACATGAAAGAGATTCTTGTCTATACGAAGCCGCTTTGCCCGTACTGTTTCAGGGCGCTGGCGCTGCTGAAAAAAAAGGACGTCAAGGCGACCGAGATTTCAGCGGCTTATGACAAGGAAAAGCGCCAGGAAATGCTGGCGAAGTCCAATGGCAAAACTACCTATCCGCAAATATTTATCGGCGAGACTCATGTGGGCGGGTATGACGAGCTTGCAGCGCTTGAGCGCGACGGCAAGCTGGATGCGCTGTTGAATGGCTGACCGGAAACCGTTTCGCGCCGCATGCGTGCAAATGCGCTCCGGCCTCGATCGTAAAAAGAACACCGCGGATGCGCTGGCGCTGATCGAAGAGGCGGCGGCTGGCGGCGCAAAGTTTATCACAACGCCCGAAATGACCAATATGGTCGACCGCAAAGCAGCCCGGCTGTTTGAGACCCTTCCAGCTGAAGATGGCCTATCGGAAATTCAGGCTTTTGCCGACGCCGCCAAAACCCATCGCGTCTGGCTGCTTGCAGGATCGTTCGCCGTAAAAGTCGAAACGGCGCGCGCCGCCAATCGCAGCTTTTTGTTCGCCCCGGACGGAAAACTCGCCGCGCGATACGATAAGCTTCACATGTTTGATGTGGACCTTCCCAACGGTGAGAGCTGGAAGGAATCGAAAATCTACGCAAAGGGCGCCGGGGCGGTGGTTGTAGAAACGCCGCTTGCCAAGGTCGGGTTAAGCATCTGCTATGACGTCCGGTTCCCGCATCTTTACCGGGCGATGGCGCAGGCCGGAGCCGATGTTCTGTGCGTGCCGGCGGCGTTCACGCGCCCGACCGGCGAGGCCCACTGGAAGACGCTTTTGACCGCCCGCGCCATTGAAAACGGCGCCTTCGTCATTGCCCCGGCCCAAGGCGGGACACATGAGGACGGGCGCGAGACATACGGTCATTCGCTTATTATCGGGCCATGGGGTGAAATTCTGGCAGAAGCGCCAGATGACGCGCCTGGCCTTATTTTTGCTGACATTGAGCCGTCTAATGCCTTGGCGGCCCGTCGCCGCATCCCCAATCTCGCTCTTGAACATTCCTGCGAAGTCTCCATTGTAAAGCCATGATTAAGTACCGTCTGATTTGTGATATCGAACACGAGTTCGAAGGCTGGTTTCGCGACAGCGCCGATTTTGATTCTCAATCCAATGAAGGACTGATCGAATGTCCGGCTTGTGGTTCCGACGAGGTCCGCAAAGCGGTCATGGCGCCGGCTATTGCGCGCGGGAAGGCTTCGCGGCAGGAACGCCTGGCCGCCATTCACAAAGATATGGCAAAGGCCGTCGAGCGCGCGCGAACCTATGTCGAGAAAAATTTCGATTATGTGGGGGAGAAGTTTCCTGAGGAAGCGCGCAAGATTCACTATGGCGAGTCCAAGGAGCGCGGCATATACGGCGAAGCCTCCGGCAAGGATGTCAAGGAGCTGATTGACGAAGGCGTGCAGATTGCGCCTTTGCCGAGCGCAGCCAAGAAAACCGACAAGGCAGGTGCGCCAAGGTCGTCAGCACCTTCTACCGCCGACAAAAAGCTCAATTAGAAAACACTTTCTGGCGCAAGGCCCTAAATCCCGTTAGGTATGTGCGTCATCATGGACGCCATTCGCTCGCGCCTTCGTAATCTTCCGTTCTTTGCCCAGCTTGGCGCCGAGACCCTGAATGCCATAGCCGGTGTCAGTGTCTGGCAGTCCATTGCCGGCGGGTGGGAGCTTTTCGCACAAGGTGCAATGACTGAGGCTTTGCACGTCAATCTTTCCGGGCGGCTGATCGTCGTGCGCGAGGCGGCTGAAGGCGGCGAAGAGGTCGTCGGCTATGTTCGCAGCGGCGAGCCGGTCGGCGAAATGTCGATCCTTTCGAGCGAGCCTCATTCAGCGAGCGTCTTTGCGCTGCGCGATACGGAAATTCTTTCCATCGCCCGCGCCGACGTTGAAAAGCTCATAGAAAAGCACGGTGATTTTGCAGCGGCGCTTGCGCGGCTGGTTCTTTCAAGAACGAGAAAGCCGGAAGCGAGTTTTCAACGCGGCGCGCCACGCATATTCGCGCTGATCGCCACGTCGCCATCTATCGATGTGGATGCGCGAACCAAGGACCTCGCGAAAAGAATTTCAGCGCATAAAGTCAATGTCACCTGGTTCCCTGTCGGCGATGCTGCGCCGAATAGTCGTGAATTCGACCTCGTGGAAAATGCGCATGAGGTGGTGCTGCTCGCCGCGCGCGTGGACGATAGCCAATGGTACAGGTTCGTCCAGCGACATGCTGACAGGTTCCTCGTGCTCGCGCGTCGTGATGCGCGTCCATCAAAACCTTTTCCTTTAACGCTGGAAGCGGGCGAACGGGCTAGAAAGTTCAGGCTTGTTGATCTCATCATGCTTCATGAGGGCGCCCCTAGCGGCGCCACGTCGGAGTGGATGGATGTTATTGGCGCATCGCGCGTGATCAATTGCCGGGGCGATAGATGTTTCGACCGTTTGGCGCGCATCGTTTCAGGAAAATCCATCGGCCTTGTGCTTTCCGGGGGCGGCGCGCGCGCATACGCTCATATCGGCGCCGTTAAAGCCATGCGCGACAAGGGCGTTCCTATCGATTTCATCTGCGGCGCTTCCATGGGAGCGGTGGTCGCCGCCTGCGTCGCGATCGGCTGGCCGCAGGCGGAAATGGAGGAGCGCATACGCGAAGCGTTTGTCGCTTCAAACCCGCTCGGCGATCACGTATTGCCCGTAGTGGCGCTTACAAAAGGCGTGCGCGTGGAAACGCGACTGGAAAAACATTTCGGCGACGCGCGGATAGAAGACCTCGTGACGCCGTTCTTTTGTGTTTCATCCGATATCGTCAACGGCTCGGCGCATATTCACAAAACGGGTCTTTTAAGAAGCGCGTTGCGCGCCTCAATCGCGCTGCCCGGCATTTTACCTCCCGTTGTCGGTGACCATGAGCTTCTGGTAGATGGCGCGGTGGTCAATAATTTTCCGACTGACCTGATGACGACAATGCATCGTGGTCTAACTATTGGCGTCGACGTGGCGCGAGAAGGCGTCATTGACATCGATGCTTTTCGCGACCCACCCGGGTTTTTTTCCTGGGTGGCGGGACACGGGTTTTCGGAAGCGCCGCCGATCGTTTCGCTTTTGATGCGGGCGGCGACAGCCCGGCGTGAGCGTTTCGAGCGTCCGCGCCCGGCCGATATTATGATCGCACCGCCGGTTCCGGATGTGGAACTTCGCGACTGGAAAGAATTTGAACCCGCGGTCGCCAACGGTTATGAGGCGGCGATGACGGCCATAGAGGAAAACTGGTCCGCCCTCGCGCCAATCGCTGCTGCATCAAAATCGGATTGAGGTTGGGCCCTGTCTATTGCAGTGCAGCACCCTCATTTCGCCTGTTACGTTTGTCTTTTTGCTTGAATAGAGACACCATGGCGTTCGGGCGCGGGACGTTCGCTGAACTAACAGAACGCCGCCGCAATGAAGGGGTGTTCAAATGAAAAAGACGACAGTTCTAGCAGCTGCGATGGCGGTGTTCGCCGCAGGCGCCACAGTTTCGGCTCAGGAGCAGACGCTGTTGCTACGCGATCCGGCCATCTCTCAAAATCATATTGCTTTTGTTTATGCAGGCGATCTTTGGCTGGCCGATCGCGACGGTTCCGATCCGCGGCGGCTGACGTCAAGTCCGGTTGATGAAATCAACCCTGTCTTCTCGCCGGATGGCTCAATGATTGCTTATACTACGGATTATGAAAACAATAATGACGTATACGTCATATCGACGTCAGGTGGTCAGCCGAAGCGGCTGACATGGGCGCCCGGAAGCGATGTCGCATTCGACTGGAGCCCAGACGGATCGGCGGTCGCATTCGCATCGCGCCGAGAAACCAATCATGGTCGTTCTGCGCAACTTTATCATGTTTCGATCAATGGCGGCCTGCCGCAAAAGCAGATGGAAGCCAGAATTTTCAGAGGGAAATACGACGCGTCGGGTGAACGCTTTGCGTATCTCGCATTCGGCCCAGCTTATAATGGACTCTATGGCGGCACCGCCGGTTGGCGCGGCTATCGCGGCGGAACAACGCCGTCGGTTTTAATTATGGACACCACCGCCAATTCGGTGCGGGAGATCCCGGGCGATCTCGTCAACGACATCGAGCCCATGTGGGTTGGCGATGACGTCTTTTTCATTTCGGACCGTGATGCGAAAGTCCTGAATATTCACAAATTCGATTCCGCGACCGGCGCTGTCAGTAAGGTGACGAATGAAGCGGTGTGGGATGTGCGCGCAGCAGATGCCTACGGCGACACAATTATATTTGAGGCCGGGGGCCGTTTGAAAACGCTTGATACAACGAGCGGCTTGGTTTCGGAAATTCGGGTTTCTATTAATCCGGACTTGCCGCAACTGCGCCCGCAATGGAAAAACGCCGGCGGCACGTTGCAGCATTATCATCTTTCGCCGACCGGCAAACGCGTTGCCGTCACGGCGCGCGGCGATGTCTTTACGGTGCCGGTAAAAGACGGTTCGACGCGCAATCTCACAACCACTGACGGCGCGCGCGAATATACGGCTCTATGGTCGCCGGATGGCGATGACGTCGCGTATATCGACGCTGCTAATGCAGAACAGATGCTGGTCATCGCAGATCAAACGGGCATCGGGCAAACCCGACGTTACAGCCTTGGAAACGATTTCAATACGCTGCTTGCGTGGGGCGGGCAGGGGCAACGCATCGCCTATTTCAATCAGCGGCTCGAATTGCATGCCATGGACGTTACGAACGGACGCAGCGTGCTTGTATCGACCGGCGCGCGCCGCGAAAGCATTGAGGCGGCGTTTTCACCGGACGGTCGCTGGCTTGCCTATACAGAAGAACGTCCGAACTATAATCGCGCGCTGAAGCTTTATGACTTCAATAACGGCCGGTCGTATCCGGTTGCGGATGACCTGGCCGATGTGTCTGCACCGGTTTTCAGTCCTGATGGAAAGTATCTCTACTTCGCGGCATCCACCAATTCCGGGCCGCAGCAGGCGTGGCTCGATATGTCGAATCGCGAGCGCCCTTACCGCGCGGCGATCTACGCCGCTGTCCTCGCGAGCGACGGCAAATCGCCCATCGCGCTTAAAACGGGCGACGAAGGCGCAGACGATGAAAAGAAAGACGAAAAAAAGGACGATGAAGACAAGGACGAGAAGGTCAAGTCGACACGCATCGATATCGCAGGACTTTCTGGCCGGATCGTCGCCTTGCCTGTGGACGAACGCAACTACTCGCATCTTTCGGTAGCGAAAGACGGCACGCTTTATTACGTCCAGAACGTTCAGCCCGGATCGTATCTCGCGCCGCCGGAACAGCGCGAAGCAGACGAAAACGCGTTGATGCGGTTCGATTTCAAAAAGCGAGAAGCACAAAGAGTGCTTGATGGGGTCACGGAAGCGTCGATCGCCGCCAAAGGAGAGCAGATGATCATCCGCAAGGCCGACGGCTCCCTTCATGTGGGCGACATCAGCGAAAAATTCGAACCCGAGGCCGTAAAGCTCGGCGATGTCAAGATGATGATCTACCCGCGTAACGAGTGGGCGCAGATCTTTGACGAAGCCTGGCGCATGCAGCAGGCGTTCTTTTACGATCCGAATGCACATGGTCTCGATTGGCAGGCAGTTTACGCCCGCTATCGCCCATTGGTCGAACATGTCGGGCGGCGCGAAGATCTTTCAACCCTTATCGTTGAAATGATTGGGGAGCTGCAAGCCGGTCACAATCGTAGCGGCGGCGGCGATATTCATCGCGAGGAGAATGCCAATGTGGGTCTTCTCGGCGCCGATTTCCGGCTCAATAACGGCCGGCATCAGATTACGCGGCTTTATACCGGAGAGCATTGGAACCCGTTTCTGGCGGCGCCGCTGGCGGAGCCGGGGCTTAATATCAGCGAGGGGGATTACATCCTCGCGGTGAACGGTCATGCGCTCGAAGCGAACGACAACATTTTTGAGCACTTGCAAGGGACTGCGAATAAACAAGTGACCTTGCGTGTCGCCTCAAATGCCAATGGCTCAAATGCCCGAAACGTCGTCGTCAAGGCTGCCGATACAGAGTCGCGAATTCGCCTCTGGGCGTGGGTAGAGGATAACCGCCGCGCTGTTGCGGAAGCGACCGGCGGTCGCGTCGGCTATGTCTATCTGCCGAACACCGCAAATGACGGCTATACGTTCTTCAACAGGATGTTTTTCTCACAGGTTGAGAAAGACGCCATGATTCTTGATGAGCGCTCCAATGGCGGCGGGCAGGCGGCGAATTACATCACCGATGTCTTGAGCCGCACCTATCTTTCAGGCTGGAAGGATTTCGCCGGCATGACATTCAAAACGCCGGGCGGCTCCATGTACGGCCCGAAGGTGATGCTAATCGATCAGGACGCAGGGTCCGGCGGGGATTATCTTCCTTATTCATTCCGTGAAATGAATATCGGTCCGCTTGTCGGCACGCGCACATGGGGCGGCCTCATAGGGATTTCGGCGAACCCGCCATTGATGGACGGTGGTTTTATGACCGTGCCGTATTTCCGGTTTTTCGATACGGATTACCAGTGGTCGGTTGAAAACGAAGGTGTAGCGCCGGATATTGAGGTTGCGCTTGATCCGATTGCGACCAACGCTGGACGCGATACGCAACTTGAGCGCGCGATCGCGGAGGCCGAGCGTCTGATGCAGACGAACCCAAGCCCCATACCGACGACGGCTCCGCCTTACCCGACACGGGTTGGCGATTAATCCTCACGGCATTTGAGAAAAAGGCGGCATTTAAGGCCGCCTTTTTTGTGGCTGGAATTGCGAAATTCCATTCGGCGACGTGCCCAGGATTCCCGGCGCCGGTACAACGTCAGGTGAATGATCCCTTTAGCGCGGGACAGTTGCCGCAGTAAACGAATGGAAATTGAAATGAAGATAACCATCCTTGGCGCCCTCGCCGCCCTAGCCGTTCTGAACGCACCGGCTTGGTCTCAAACGCAGGAAAGCGCTGACGCCAAATTTGCTGCTCAGGATTGGGAAGGCGCCGCCGCCGATTATCGCGCGTTGCTGGACAGCAACGCCTCGAATGCGCAGAACTGGTACAATCTTGCCCGGTCGCTACATCAGCTCGAAGACTACGAGCGTGCACGGGACGCCTATCTGGCGGCAATAGATGCTGGCCTGCAAAATACTCTGGCCGGAGCGCATTATCATTTGGCGCGTATTTACATGCAGCTTGGAGATGAAGCCGCCGCCATCAAAGAACTAGAAACGCTTGCGCGCGTTGGCGGCATTCCGGGAGCGTTTATTCAAAGCACGGCGGAATTCGCACCTCTGGCCGACAATGAAGCGTTTAAAGCAGTTATTCTCGCACTGACGCCATGTACCTCCGAGGAGTATCGTCATTTTGACTTCTGGTTGGGCGAGTGGGACGTGACCGCTGCCGGAAACGCACAACCGTCGGCGTCGAGCAAGATATCTTCTCAGCAGGCGGGCTGCGCTATTCTTGAAGAATACACCGCCGGCGGTTTTACCGGTTTCAGCATCAGTTTTTACGACAGCGTCAACAAGCGCTGGCACCAGTCATGGATGTCTAATGCCGGGAGTGCAGTTTACCTCGAAGGCGGCCTTGATGATACCGGCGCCATGGTGATGTCGGACGAGGGCATGACCCGGCATGAAGTGACCGGAAATATCAGCCGCACCACATGGACGCCAAACCCGGATGGCAGCGTCCGCCAGCATTGGGAGTCATCTACGGATGGCGGTGAAACATGGACCACCGTTTTCGACGGAAGTTATACGCGCAAGGAAGAGTAGGACTTCAACGCTTCACCGCGGTCAGCAGGTAATTGACGTCGGTGTCTTCTGAAATGCGCCAAATGTCCATGAGCGGATTATAGCTGACGCCTGCTTCTGCGGTCACCGTGAGGCCTGCGCGCGTTAGCGCAGCTTTTGCTTCTTCGGGTTTGACGAACTTGCGCGGGTCGTGCGTACCGGCTGGAAGCCAGCGTAGAATGTATTCAGCGCCTATCTTCGCCAGCGCCACCGCTTTCAGCGTACGGTTGATGGTCGCCATCACCATTATGCCGTTCGCTTTCAACAGGCTTGCGGATGTTTCAAGGAAGAGGTCGACATCGGCGACGTGCTCAACGACTTCGAGGTTCAGTACGATATCAAAAGGCGCCTCGCCTGACGCGGCGAGTTGTTCGACTGTCGCCGCCCTGTAATCAATATCGAGCTTCAACGGCGCTGCATGCGTCAAGGCGGTTTTGATATTGCGTGCGGATGCGTCGATGGCGGTGACATCAGCGCCGAGCCGGCGCATGGGCTCGGCGACGAGACCGCCGCCGCAGCCGATATCGAGCAGCCGCAATCCCGCCAGCGGCAGTTTCGCGCGCCGGTCGCGGCCAAAATGAGCGCAAGCTCCGTCACGTATATAGGCGAGGCGAACAGGGTTAAATTTGTGAAGCGGCTTGAATTTACCAAACGGGTCCCACCATTCGTCGGCGATGGCGGAAAATTTTTCCACTTCATCGGCGTCGATCGTGGTCCGTCCCGAAGGCTTTTCGGCCATTTCAGGCGCCGTCGTTAACCCATCCTGCGCCATTATTGATATTTCCTCGCTTGCCTTGCCGTCCGCCGCTTTCTAGACATGCGGCGAGAATTGCGCTTCCGGCGGTCGGGGGCAAGAGGACAAGAGTTCGCAAGGCGCTTCATCCATGGCCCGCATCGTGATGAAATTCGGCGGCACGTCGGTCGCCAATCTTGACCGGATTCGCGCCGCAGCCGCGTTTGTTCGCCGTGAGGTGGATGCGGGTCATTCAGTTGCGGTTATTGTTTCAGCCATGGCAGGCGAAACCAATCGTCTTGTCGACTTATGCCGCGAAGCCGGCGAACCTGCGCCGGCACTTGATGCTCGCGATGTTGAATATGACGCCATTGTTGCTTCGGGAGAGCAGGTAACGTCGGGCCTCCTTGCGCTGGTGATACAAAATCTCGGTTACCGTGCGCGGTCATGGCACGGCTGGCAAATTCCTCTCAAAACCGACGGCGCACACGGCAAGGCGCGGATTCGTGAAATCGAAAGCGACGCGATCGGCGAGGCCATGGACAATGGTGAGATCGCAGTTGTCGCCGGGTTTCAGGGAATTGCGCCGGATGGGCGGATTGCAACGCTCGGCCGCGGCGGGTCGGATACGTCCGCGGTTGCGCTCGCCGCCGCCATTGGCGCAGCACGCTGCGACATCTATACTGATGTTGACGGCGTTTATACGACCGACCCGCGCCTGACCAAACATGCGCGGCGCATTGCGAAAATTTCTTTCGAGGAAATGCTGGAAATGGCGTCTCTCGGCGCCAAGGTGTTGCAAACGCGGTCCGTCGAACTCGCCATGGCGTACAAGGTGCCAGTGCGGGTATTATCGAGTTTCGATCCGCCTGATGCGCCGGGCCCGGGAACACTCATCTGCGACGAGGAAGATATTGTGGAACAAAATATCGTCACCACCGTTACGCCGGATTTCAACGAAGCGAGCGTCACCATTCTCGCGGTGCCCGATGAGCCGGGCCGCGCGGCGGCGATCTTTAATGCGCTTGCCGAGGCCAACATCAATATCGACATGATCGTGCAGAGCGCGTCGCGTGAAGCGGGCTTCGCCAATATTTCGTTCACGACGAAAGAAGGCGACCTTGAACGCGCTGTCGATTTGTTGCGGGAAGAGCAACCGAAAATCGGATTCAAGGCGCTGCAGTCCGATCGCAACGTGGCAAAAGTTTCCGTCATCGGCACAGGGATGAAGAGCCATGCTGGCGTCGCAGCGACCATGTTCCGCGCGCTCGCTGAAAAAGGCATCAATATTCAGAATATCTCTACATCGGAAATCAAGATCAGTGTTTTGATTAATGCTGACGCTGCGGAATACGCCGTACGCGTCCTGCACGAAGCCTACGAACTTGATGCGCCGAAACAGGCGGCGCGGAGTTGACCGGCCGGTATGAGTATTGAAAACACACGGCCGCCCCATGGGGGGCATGGCGGACAAGGCATTACCGTGCTCCTCAAGAGCATGCGTGATGCTGTCGCGAAAGAGGGGAGTGCGCAGGACCGTCTCGACCATCTGACGCGCGTTATTGCTATTCACGTCGTCGCTGACGTGTGTTCGATTTACTTACGCCGCCCCGACAACGATCTCGAGCTTTATTCAACTGAAGGTCTTAACCCAGAAGCCGTGCACAAGACGCGCCTCAAATGGGGCGAGGGTCTCGTCGGCCTTGTAGCTGCGCGCCACAGCCCGCTTGTCACGTCCGAGGCGCCGAAACATCCGGCATTCGCCTATCGCCCGGAAACAGGCGAAGACCCCTTGCACTCATTTCTAGGCGTGCCGCTGATCCGTTCCGGCAAGACGCTCGGCGTGCTCGTCGTTCAGAACAAGGCCGCGCGCGAATACAGCCACGAGGAAATCGAGGCGGTGCAGGCGGTGGCGACATTGCTTGCGGAAATCGCGGCGTCGGGCGAGCTGTTAAGCCAGGAAGAGACAGAAGCCGTCGGCGCCATGCTGCACGGTCCGGAAAAGGTCAAAGGTTTCGGCATTGTTTCCGGCATCGCGTTGGGGCGCGCGGTTTTTCTCCAGCCGCCGGCCCCGAAACATAAGGTCTTCGCAACGGAACCCGCTGCGGAAGCCGTGCGCCTTGAAGACGGCCTGAATGAACTGCGCCGTTCAGTCGACGAAATGCTTTCGTCGAATGCCTCGCTTGGCGGCGTGTCGCGGGAAGTTCTCGAAACTTATCGTTTGTTCGCCTATGACCGCGGCTGGAAAGATCGCCTCCGCGCCGCCGTTTTTTCAGGTCTGACGGCTGAGTCTGCGGTCGAACAGGTGAAGGCGGAAAACCGTGCGCGTCTTTCGCAATCGCGCGACCCTTACCTGCGAGAGCGTCTGCATGATCTCGATGATCTTTCAAACCGGCTGCTGCGCATGCTGGCGGGCGAGAAAAATGGCGGCAAGCGCGGCCTTTACGATGAGACGATTTTGTTCGCCCGCACTATGGGGCCGGCCGAGCTCTTGGAATATGACCGCACGCACTTGAAAGGCCTCGTTCTCGGCGAGGTTTCCGCAACGTCTCACGTCGCCATCGTCGCGCGCGCCCTGAAAATTCCCATGGTCACCGGTGCGCCGGAAGCGATGGAGCGGACGGAGGAAGGCGATCAGGCGGTCATCGACGGCGACATAGGTGAGATCCATATTAGGCCCGCGCCGGAAACGCTTGAGAGTTTCCGGACCAAACAGACGCGATATCACGAGCGTCAGGCGATTTACGCCAGCGAAAAAAATCTTGAGGCGAAAACCAAAGACGGCGTCGACATCACGATTCTCATGAATGCCGGTCTCGCGCTCGATCTACCCTATCTTGATGAAACTGGCGCCGCCGGTGTCGGACTGTTCCGGACGGAGCTGCAGTTCCTGATCGGATCGCAACTGCCGAGCGTCGCATCGCAGGAAACGCTCTATCGGGAAGCCCTTGATCTGGCGAATGGGAAGCCAGTGATTTTCCGAACCGCGGACATCGGCGGCGACAAGACTGCGGATTACATGGAACACGGCAATGAAGTGAACCCGGCGATGGGCTGGCGTGGCGCGCGGATGGCCGTGGATCGCCCGGGCATGATCCGGCCGCAAATGCGTGCGCTTTTGTCCGCCGCTGCGGGCCGGGATTTGTGGGTGATGTTTCCGTTCGTCACGGTCCCGGCGGAAGTCGATGAAATCCGCGAACTGCTCGACCGGGAAATCGATCGCGCCCAGCGCCGCGGCAAGGAGCTTCCCGCCAGCATCAAGGTCGGCGCCATGATCGAAACGCCTTCATCGGCGTGGCGCGCGGATCTGATTGCCGCGAAAGTCGATTTTCTTTCCATCGGAGGGAATGATCTCGCGCAATTTTATTTTGCGGCGGACCGCGACTCAGAGCGCGTACAGCGCCGGTATGATCCGATGAATCCGGGTTTTTTGAGTTTCCTTAAATCGACCGTGGAGCGGGTTAACAAAACCGGCAAGCCGCTTTCCTATTGCGGCGAGCAAACGACTGACGCCGTTACGGCGGCGGCCCTGATTGGCGTCGGCGTCAGGCAGTTCTCCGCGCCGGCCGCTTTTGTCGGTCCGTTCCGGCGGCTTGTGCGCTCGCTGGACGCCGGCAAGGTTGCTGCCTGGTTCAGGGCCCACGAAACGGCGCCAGTTGCGACGCTTCGACCCGCCTTCGTCGAATTTCTTAACGAAATCGACGCGGTGATCGAATAAATCCGCCGATAAAGCGAAGGTTAACGGATTCCTGCTTTATATTTGGACAGGATATTTGCGGTTATATCTGACGGCAGTTTTATATAAGCTTCGGTTAGCCGGCGGCGTGAAGTAAGAGGCGTAGCGTGAACGCGAGCGGATCAGCGGAAATTGTGGACATGGCCGACGCGCGTGCGCGCAAGAGCGCCGAGGCGCTGCTAGGTGAAGTCGAGCATGTCGGCATATTGCTGAGTATGACCCGTGAAGCGCGCGGCATTTCACTCAAAGAAGCCGCGGCGCGGATGCATATCAGGGAAGGACATCTCGAAGCGATCGAAGCTGTCAACGCCAAGGAATTGCCGCCGCGGGCCTATGCGCTCGGTTTTGTAAAAACCTATGCGGAGTTTCTGGAGATTGAGGCGCGCATGGTCGTCGAGCAGTTCAAGCTTGACGCCGGCTATGACGCGCCACAGCCGATCGAAACGGAAAAGTTTCGCGCCGCAGAAGAGGCCGCGGAGGCAGAACCCGGTGACATGACGTTGCCTGTATTTATCGCCATTCTCGCCTTCATCATCTGGGCCGCATGGCAGATCACAACGACAGGAAAGGTCACGGCGATCGGCGGCGAGGCCGTCATTGAGACGCCTCAACCCGCGTATTCGGAAAGCGCGCCGGCAGCGCCGGTGGGCGAAGTCGTTGAAGCCCGGGCCATCGAGCGGGTTGAGCCCGTCTATCCCCATAGCTGCGCCGCGACGGCTCAGCCTCTTGAGACTGTATCGGTGGCGTTCACGGTGACCACCGGCGGTCGGGTTGCGGCTGAGCGTGTCGCCAATTCCACCAATGCGTGTTTCGATCAAGCGGCCCTCAACGCGCTGCGCCGCTGGCGGTTCTCGCCGCGTACGGTCGATGGAACGGTGAAACCCGCTTACGACCGGGTCCATTCTTTTTCATTCCAGCGTCCCTGACAGGCAGCGTAAGGCGCTCTTTTTTACGCCAAATTCGCCGTTTGCACGCAGCTTTGCGATACGATAAACCCATGTCTGAAACCGGCTGGGCGAGAGGGCTCGGGCCGGTTCCATAATGCAGTCAAGCTGAGGAAGTCTCATGTCGTTACGTCCGTGGCGCGATATCGAACGCCGCCAAAGCCGGCAGATCATGGTAGGAAACGTGCCTGTTGGCGGCGATGCGCCGATCGCCGTGCAGTCCATGACCAACACGCTGACTTCCGACGCGCAGGCGACGATCCGGCAGATCAATGAGATCGCCGAGGCGGGCGCCGATATTGTGCGTGTTTCTTGTCCGGACAAGGACTCTACTGCAGCGCTTGCGACCATCACCAAGAATTCGCCGGTGCCGATCGTCGCCGACATTCACTTCCACTACAAACGCGGCATCGAAGCGGCTGAGGCAGGCGCCGCCTGTTTGCGCATCAATCCGGGCAATATCGGTTCGGAAGAACGCGTCAAGGAAGTGATCAGAGCCGCAAAGGATCATGGCTGTTCCATGCGCATCGGCGTCAATGGCGGCTCACTTGAAAAGGACCTTCTCGAAAAATACGGCGAGCCCTGTCCGGAGGCGATGGTCGAGAGTGCGCTCGATCACGCGAAGATTTTGCAGGACAATGACTTTCATGAATTCAAAATTTCAGTGAAGGCGTCAGATGTATTCCTGACTGTCGCCGCCTATCACCAACTTGCCGAAGCCATCGATTGTCCACTGCATTTGGGCGTCACCGAAGCGGGCGGTTTGCGCATCGGCTCGGTGAAATCCGCCATCGGCATGGGCAATCTCCTGTGGGCCGGCATCGGCGATACGATCCGCGTCTCGCTGTCCGCTGACCCGGTTGAGGAAATCAAGGCCGGTTTCGATATACTGAAATCGCTCAATCTGCGCCATCGCGGCGTCAATGTGATTTCATGCCCGTCCTGCGCGCGTCAGGGCTTTCAGGTGATCGACACTGTCGAACAGCTTGAAAAACGCCTCGCGCATATCACGACGCCGATGACGCTTTCCGTTATTGGCTGCGTCGTCAACGGTCCGGGCGAAGCGCGAGAGACTGACATCGGGTTCACTGGCGGCGGCGCAGGCAAGGAACACGGCATGATCTACCTCGATGGCGAAGTTGATCACCGCATCGACAACAGTGAAATTCTCGATCACCTCGTTGAACTGGTCGAAAAGAAAGCCGCTGAAATTCAGGCGGAAGAAGCCAAACAGTCCGTCGCCGCGGAGTAGCGTTGCAACATTTTGGAAGCGCGCGGGAATGTTCCCGCGCGTTTTTTCATACGTCGCTTTAGAATTGGAAACGCCAAGTGATCCCTCAGGAAAAACTCGACGCACTCGTCGCGCGCTTCGAAAAAGTCGAAAGCGCCATGTCAACGGCGTCAAGCTCTGACGAAATCGTCAAGCTTTCAAAAGAGCATGGTGAGCTCAAGGAAATCGTCGAAAAGGCGCGCGCGCTATCGTCGATCCGCGAGCAGCTTGTGGAACTCAGGGAGCTTTCCGAAGGCGACGACAAGGAAATGGCTGGCATGGCCTATGACGAGTTGCAGGAGCTGAAACACAAGGCGCCGGAAATTGAACATGAATTGCAGCTGATGCTGCTACCCAAAGACAAGGCTGACGATTCATCCGTCATTCTGGAAGTGCGCGCAGGAACCGGCGGCGACGAGGCGGCGATTTTCGCCGGTGACCTATTCCGCATGTATCAGCGTTATGCGCAGCTGCAGGGCTGGAAAGTGGAAGTGCTGTCAGCGTCTGAATCCGACAAGAACGGATACAAGGAAATCCAGGCGAACATCTCCGGCGACAGCGTATTCGCCAAGATGAAATTCGAGGCCGGCGTTCATCGCGTCCAGCGCGTGCCGGAAACGGAAACGCAAGGGCGTGTCCACACCTCCGCTGCAACAGTGGCGGTCCTGCCTGAACCCGAAGAAGTCGATATTGAAATAAACGAGGCAGATTTGCGCATCGACGTCTTTCGCGCCTCGGGGCCAGGCGGGCAGTCTGTGAATACGACAGACTCCGCCGTGCGCATCACGCACATTCCGACCGGCGTCGTTGTCAGTCAGCAGGATGAGAAATCGCAACACAAAAACCGCGCGAAGGCGATGAAGATTCTGCGCGCCCGACTTTACGAGGCCGAACGAGCACGTGCCGATGCCGAACGCGCAGCGGCGCGAAAGGGCATGGTCGGTTCCGGCGATCGTTCGGAACGCATTCGCACCTACAACTTCCCGCAAAGTCGCGTCACTGATCATCGCATTGGCCTCACCGTGCATAATCTCGACGAGATCATTCGCGGTGACGGGCTCGACCCCATTGTCGAAGAGTTGCGTGCGCAGGATCGCGCCGACCGTCTGGCGGCGATGCAGGAAGATGCCTGATAGCAATGGGCCGCTTGGCGCAGGCTCCTTCGCCGACAAGAACGCCAGCGATGCGCTTCGGGCGGGGGCCGGCTTTCTAAGCAACATCGAAACACCACAGCTCGATGCGCGTGTCCTTTTAAAAGCGGCGCTCAATATCGATGAAGCGGAATTGATCGCGCGCGCCAATGAGATGCTGAGCGAGGCTGAGGCGTCGCGCTATGCTGAATTTTTATATCGCCGTTTTGATCACGAACCGGTCGCCTACATCACCGGCGTGAAAGAATTCTGGAGTCTTGCGTTTCGGGTGACGCCTGATGTTCTCATTCCGCGCAGCGATTCGGAATGTCTGATCGAATCCGCCGTTGAACGCCGCCCCACCCAAGGGGCATATCGCATCCTCGATCTCGGAACCGGGTCAGGTTGTTTATTGCTAGCGCTCCTGAGCGAATTTACGAATGGCGCCGGGGTCGGGGTGGACCGGTCTGAAGCAGCCCTCTCAATTGCCATTCAAAACGCTGAACGATTGGGTCTTTCGAATCGCACTTCGTTTTTGGCTGGCGACTGGCTCGCGCCGGTTGAAGGGGTTTTCGATATTATCATCACCAATCCGCCTTATATTCCTGATGGTGACCAGCAAAAACTTGGCCGCGACGTCGCCGATTATGAGCCCGCGGGGGCTCTGTTCGGCGGGGCTGAAGGCCTTGATTCCTATCGGCGCATTCTGTCGAAATTAGTCCCCTATATGGCGGAAGAGGCCCTTTTGGTCATGGAATGCGGCGCCGACCAGACCAAGGCGCTTGCGGGGATGGTCCATAAGGCCGGTCTTTCCGGCAACGAGACGTTTACCCTGTTTGACCTGGCGGGAAGGCCGCGCGGCGTCGGACTGGACCGGCGAAAAGCTTAAAAAAAGGGATTGAAATACCGGCTCAAGGCCCTATCATAACAATCTGAAAAGGGCGCAACGCCATGGAACGTGATCGTTCAGGGGCTGCCCAATTCTGAAATCCGACACGATACGATCCCAATAAGGAAACAGTCGGCTCTGTGAATCCGCAGCAATGCTGCGAAATGAACAAGACACCAGAATGAAGATATGGGCGCGTTACGCGCCATTTGATCCGGACAATCATGTGTAGCGCGAACAGCCGGCGTTTGCAGACCGGCTTGTCGCAGGGGAAATTTGTAAAAGGCAGACTTATGAAGCGTGGCCGAAATCAACGCCGCCGTCAGGGCGTAAATCCGAACAGAGCATTGGATTCAAATGGTCCGGATGTCCGTATTCGCGGCACCGCCAATCAGATTTACGACAAGTATCAGGCGCTGGCGCGCGATGCGGCGTCTTCCGGTGACAGGGTGAAGGCGGAAAACTACCTTCAGCACGCAGAGCACTATTTCAGAATGATCCGCGCCGCACAGCAGGCGAATCAGCAGCAGCAACAATCCAGTGAAAACGAGAGCGAACAGCCCTCCTTTGGTGATGATGATCGCGAATCGCAGCGCGATAACGGGCGCGAACAACGCCAGCCGAGGCGCGCCCGCAACGGCGCCGGGGAAGCTGAAAATGATGATGCTGCGTCTGAGCGCGAGGCTGCGCCAGCCGCCAGGTCTGACGACAGCGGTAATACTGGCGAGGAACCGAAAAAACCGCGCCGCAAACGGGCCCCGCGCCGGTCTGCGAAGCCCGCAGAATCGGAAGAGTCTGAAACCAGCGACGACGAACCGGCGGCTGCCGCCGCAGAATAAAATCTGAAGTTTCAATCGCTGCGCAACCGCATTTACACTTGGCGTTGTTCGCTTAGTTTCGTTCCAACACTGGCGTGGAGAACGATCGATGAGCGATGCAAACAAATCCCTTTTTGACCTTTCAGGAAAAACTGCTGTTGTCACCGGCGCCTCGCGCGGCATTGGCGAAGCCATCGCGCGGCGCCTGGCGCAACATGGTGCAAACGTCGTTGTATCAAGCCGCAAGCCCGATGCATGTCAGCAGGTTGTCGATGCGATCAACGAAGCCGAAGGGCGTGAGGCGGCGGTCGCTATTGGCTGCAACATCTCCCACAAGGAAGAACTGCAGCGGCTTGTAGATGAGACAAGAGCAAAATGGGGCTCGCCTGACATTCTGGTTTCGAACGCCGCCGTAAATCCTTATTTCGGCCCGTCCGCCAAGATGAGCGATGAGCAGTTCGACAAGATTCTGACCTGCAATGTGAAGGCTTCGCACTGGCTGTCGCACATGGTGCTGCCGGACATGCAAAAGAAGAAAGACGGCGCCATTATTATCATTTCCTCCATCGGCGGCTTCATCGGATCGACGGCGATTGGCGGGTATAATATTTCCAAAGCGGCTGATCTGCAGCTTGCCCGCAATCTCGCCGTTGAATACGGGCAGGACAATATTCGCATCAACTGCATCTGCCCCGGCATTGTGAAAACGTATTTCGCCGAAGCGTTGTGGAAAGACCCCAAGATCGAAAAGATGATGTCGGAAAAACTGCCCATGCGGCGTTTCGGCGAGCCGGATGACATTGCAGGGGCGGCGGTGTTTCTTGCCTCGCCCGCGGCGTGCTGGATGACGGGGCAGGCGATGATTGTCGATGGCGGCACGCTGATTGGCGCCGGCGGGCTTTAAATTGCGCGCGTCGCGTCTTTGAGCCAAGCCTTTACTTCATCCGGCACAAGCGGCGTCAATGTTTCGCGCACGCGAGCATGATAGCCATTGAGCCATTGGCGTTCGCTCTCGCTCAGCAAATCGGCATCAATGAGATTGAGATTGATCGGCGCGAGCGTGATGGTTTCGAATTCCATCATTTCCCGTTCGCCGCCGGGAACCGGTTTTGGCTCTGTCACCACGATAAGGTTTTCGATGCGAATGCCGAATTCACCGGTTTTGTAATAGCCCGGCTCGTTTGACAGAATCATGCCCGGTATGAGCGCCTGGGCGTTCGGCGCGGCAGCGATGCGCTGCGGGCCTTCATGAACGCCGAGGAATGAACCGACGCCGTGGCCCGTGCCGTGATCATAATCCAACCCTGCATCCCACAGTGGTTTGCGGGCGATCATGTCGAGTTGATGACCGGTTGTACCCTTCGGAAACTTCATGGTGGCAAGGCCGATATGACCTTTCAGCACACGCGTGAAACGATCGCGCATTTCGTCCGTCGGCTCGCCGATATTTGCGACGCGCGTGATGTCCGTTGTGCCGTCAGGATACTGCGCGCCGGAATCGATGAGAAAGAGCTCGCCCTGTAGCAGCTTGCGATTGGTTTCGGTTGTAACCCGATAATGAACGACAGCGCCATTCGGGCCGGAGCCTGAAATCGAATCGAAGCTGAGATCGCGAAGGTCTTCGGACTCCGCCCGGAAGGACTCCAGTTTGGAAGCCGCCGTGATTTCATCGACCTCGCCGGACTGCGCTGCCGTATCGAGCCAGTGAAGGAACCTTGTTACCGCCGCGCCGTCGCGAATATGCGCACTGCGCGTTCCTGAAATTTCCGTTTCATTTTTTGCAGCGCGGGGAAGGGCGCACGGGTCGGTCATGTCAATGACGTTTGCGCCGCGCTCTTTGAGATCGTCCACATATTTCGACGGCGCGAGCGCCGGATCGACGGCGACTTTTGCACCTTGGCTTCCAAGCTTTTCTAGCGCCGTTACTACATCCGTTTCCGCGCGGATATCCACATCATCGCCCAGAAATTCAGGCAATTCATTGCCGACCTTTTCAGGGGCGATGAACAAGGTTGCAGAACCATCGCTGTTCAACAAAGCGCGCGCCAAGGGCAGAGGCGAGCGCGCGACGTCGCTTCCCCTGATATTGAACAGCCATGCGATGGATGGGGGCGCTGTAATCAAAACCGTATCGGCGCCCGCCTTTTTAAGCGTGGCGGCGATCGCATTTCTTTTTTCATCGGAAGATTTACCGGCGAATTTCAGGTCGTGCGAGCGCGCGGGCGTCTGCGGCGCCGGTGGCTGATCTTTCCAAGCGAGATCGACAGGGTTTTTGGCAACCGCGACGAGATCAAAACCCGCCATTTCCGCCGCAGCGCGCAATCGTTTGACGCTCGCGGTTGTGTGCAGCATCGGGTCGTATCCGATTTTGGCCCCGTTGGGTGCGTTGTCGGCAAGCCATGCGTCAATCGGCGTAGAGGTGATATCGACGTAATCGAAATAGTCGCTGTCGGCCTGTTGGCGAACTTGAAGCGTGTAGCGCCCGTCGGTGAACATTATCGCTTCGTTCTGCATGACGATTGCGGCGCCAGCGGAGCCGGAAAACCCCGTCGCCCACATCAGCCTTTCGGCATAGGCCGGAATATATTCGTTCTGATATTCGTCATCATGCGGGATGATAAAACCGTCGAGGTCCTGTTTTTTCATTTCCGCGCGCAGGAGCGGCAAGTGTTTGCCCGCGAAGGAACGGTCGGAAACGGGTTCGAACGTCTGAAACATATGAGGTCGTAGTCTGTAGGTTGAAGTTTCTGAATGAGTTAATACTACAACCTGTTACCTGCAACCTACAACCTTACAAACAACAGCACCGGCCATGTTGATTGATCGAGCTTGTTGATAAGCCTGAAACCGGCCGCCTCATATGCGGAAACGACGCCCTCTTCCTGCTCCCTCATCAGTCCGGCAAGCATGACGCGGCCGTTTTTGGCGACATGATCCGCCATGCCCGGCGCCAGCTCGGCGAGCGGTCCGGCAAGGATGTTGGCGAAGACGAAGTCGAAGGGGGCCGCCGCGGCGATATCGGCATGATCGAACCCGGCGGCGGTTATGGTTTTCACTTTACCGCCGACATCGTTCAGCGCGGCATTTTCTGCGGCGATCTCAACCGACTTCTCGTCAATGTCGCTTGCGAGGATATCTCGTCCCCATAGTTTTGCGGCGGCGATCGCCAGCACAGCGGAACCGCAGCCGAGATCGAGGATTGATTTCGGCGCCCAGCCCGCAAAACGGTCAAGCAGGGTGAGGCATCCGGCGGTTGTCGGATGATGGCCAGTGCCGAACGCCTGATTGGCATCAATATGGATCGGGATGTCGCCATCTTCATGGGGCAGTTTGTCCTGGTCATGAATGCCATAGAGAACGAACCGTCCGCAACGAACGATGCCTAGCCCGTCAAGCGAATGAGCGACCCAGTCGACGTCGGGCAGTTCTTCCATTGCTGGTTCGCCAATGCCTTGGTCGCCGATTGCAGCGGTGATCGCATCCATGTCGGGCTTGTCTTCAAAATACGCGTCGAGCCGCCAGGCGGTCTCGCCGTCTTCAACCGTTGCATCGTCTTTGGTGAGGCTGACGGCGCCAGCCGGCGGACAAAGAATTTCCGACAGCCTGTCGCCAGCGGCTTCTAATGGCTCGCGAGGGCCTGTCCAGGTGAGTTTGAATGACGTCACGCAGCCTCGACAAATGTATCGATAACTTTTTTCGGGCCGGAATGCTCGAACTCGACAGTCAGCTTTTGACCTTCCACCGCAGAAATTTCTCCGTAGCCAAACTTTTGATGAAACACGCGTTGGCCTTTTTTGAATTTGGAGACGCCAGCGCTCACTGAAACGGTGTTCCCGCGGCCCTCGATCAGCGGCGGCTGGCTAGCTGGCCTTGATTTAGCAGCGCGCGCGCGCCGCCAGCCAGGGTTGTCGTAATAAGCGTCGTCGCGAAGCTTCATGCCTTCGAAAGTTGAATGGCTGGCGAATCCGGATGCGGCGTTGCCGTAGAGGCCGGGCTCGGAGACCACATCCACATGTTCTTCGGGCAGTTCATCGATAAAGCGCGAGGGCATCGCCGCCTGCCACCGCCCGTAAATTTGCCGGTTTGCAGCGAACGAAATCCGGCAGCTATCTTCGGCGCGGGTGACGCCCACATAGGCGAGCCGGCGTTCTTCCTCGAGCGCGGCGTTGCCATTTTCATCGAGCGCGCGTTTTGACGGGAATATCTCTTCCTCCCAACCGGGCAGGAAGACGACGGGAAACTCAAGTCCCTTGGCGGCGTGCAGGGTCATCAGCCAGACCTGACCGTCCGCTGACTCATCATTAAGTTCGGAAACCAGCGCTACGTGATCGAGGTAACCCTCGAGCGTGTCGAATTCCGATACGGCTTGGATCAGTTCTTTCAAGTTGTCGAGTTTTCCGGGCGCTTGCGGACTTTTTGAATTCTTCCACATGTCGATATAGCCGGATTCTTCGAGCACCAATTCGGCGAGGTCGGCGGGCGCCATGTCTTTGGCGTCGCGCGACCAGCGATCGATCGTATCGACGAAATTCACCAGAGAACGGCGCGCTGCAGCGTGAAGGTCGTCGCTTTCAAGCGCAATACGCGACGCCGCCATCAGGGGAACGCCTTGCGCGCGCGCAATCTTGTGCAGGATTTGCAGCGCCTTGTCGCCGAGGCCGCGTTTAGGTTTGTTGACGATCCGGTCAAAGGCGAGATCGTCGTCAGCGGAACGGATAAGACGCAGATAGGAAAGGGCGTCGCGAGTCTCCTCGCGTTCATAAAAACGCGGACCGCCGACCACTTTGTAAGCGAGGCCCAGCGTGTTGAACCGTTCTTCGAAGGCGCGCATCTGAAACGACGCACGCACCAGCACCGCCATGTCGGAAAGCGAACGCCCCTTTGCTTGTTCCGCCTCAATATCATCGCCAATGAGGCGCGCTTCCTCTTCGCCGTCCCAGACGCCGCGAACCTTGACCTTTTCGCCTTCAGCCATTTCGGTCCACAGCGTTTTGCCGAGGCGTTCGGTATTGGCGGCGATGAGGCCGGACGCCGCGCCGAGTATCGAAGGCGTCGAACGATAGTTGCGTTCCAGGCGAATGACCTTGGCGCCTGGAAAGTCTTTTTCAAAACGCAGGATGTTTTCAACTTCTGCGCCGCGCCAGCCGTAAATGGACTGGTCGTCATCGCCAACACAGCAGATGTTTTTGTGTTTCTGGGCGAGAAGGCGCAGCCATAAATACTGCGCCACGTTGGTGTCCTGATATTCGTCCACCAGCATGTAACGAAAGCGGCGCTGGTAGTCTGCCAGAACATCCGGATTGTTCTGAAAGATCGTCAGGTTGTGAACGAGAAGATCGCCGAAGTCGGCAGCGTTCAGCGTGGTCAGCCGCGCCTGATAGGCGCGGTACAGTTCAATCGCCTTGCCTTCCGCAAAATGATAAGCCTCGTTAGCGGGCACTTTTTCGGGCGTCAGGCCGCGATTTTTCCATGCGTCGATTACATAAGCGAGGCCGCGCCCCGTCCAGCGTTTTTCATCGATGTTCGCCGCTGCGATGACTTGCTTGCAAAGACGGACCTGATCGTCTGCATCAAGGATGGTGAAGCTGGGTTTGAGGCCGGCAAGTTCGGCATGGCGCCGCAAAATCTGCGCGCCGATGGAATGAAACGTGCCGAGCCATTTCATGCCCTCGACACTCTCACCGACGAGCGACGCAATGCGCTCCTTCATTTCACGCGCGGCCTTGTTGGTAAAGGTGACGGCGAGGATCTGCCAAGGTTGCGCGCGAGCAGTGTGCAAAAGGTGAGCGAGCCGGGTGGTCAGTGCGCGGGTTTTTCCCGTGCCGGCGCCGGCCAGCATCAGGACGGGCCCTTCCGTCGCCAGAACCGCTTCGCGCTGTTCGTCGTTCAGGCCGTCGAGATAGGGCGCATTTGCGGCGTCAGCCGGTGCGAAACGCTTCTGCGCTTCCGCCATAGCTCTTTCGGAGATAGACATTTTGCGTTCTTCGGACGCCATTACTTAAGCTTACAAAAAAGAGAACGATTCTGGAACATTTAGCCTGCGTCGCATGATTTGCAATCCGTGCGGGAATCGCGACTATGGGGCAGGGGCGGTGTGGGAATATCTGACAGGAGACCAATGAATGGCAGGCAAGTTTGAGCTTTACAAGGACAAGGCGGGAGAATTCCGGTTCCGTCTGAAGGCCGGCAATGGCGAGAATATTCTCGCGAGCGAAGGTTACAAAGACAAATCGAGCGCTGAGAAGGGTATCGCATCCGTCAAGAAGAACGCCGGCGACAAGACCCGTTTCGAAATCAAGGAATCCTCCAGCGGCAAGCCCTATTTCGTGTTGAAAGCAGCGAACCATCAGGTGATCGGTCAGTCGCAGATGTATGATGCCGCTTCTGGCTGCGAAGGCGGGATCGAATCCGTGATGAAAAACGCGCCTGATGCGGCGGTGGATGATCAGGCCGGCTGAGACAACGGCTACTCAATAGGATTAACAAAACGCCGCCCCATGGGGCGGCGTTTTTTTGTACCGGCTACCTGAAGCTTATAGACCCTGGAGATCATCGTCCTCCTCGTCCCATTCTTCATCGTCGTAATCTTCGTCATCATCCCAGATTTCGTTGTCGAGCTCTTCGTCGATATCGTCATACTCGTCGTCGAAATCATTGCCTGAGATTTGCAGCGCCCCTTGGGAACCATTTTCTGTAAAACCTGCGAGGATCTCCGAGCAGCCGTCTTGTACGAACGCTAGATCGTCAATGAGATAGCGCAGGGTTTCACGGCGGCTGCGCCATCCGCGGCCGCGGCTTTTCATGGAGACTTCGATGCGTTTGGCGCGTCCGCCGAGATAATAGGCGCCTGCCATATGCCGCCAGCGCACCGTGTATTTCGTCCATTCGAACGAGGCGTCTGCGCTCGGCAGCGGAACGCCGTTTTCATCCCAGCCTTTAATGTTGACGGTGAACGGCTCGCCTTCGCGCCCGCCTGTCGGGTAAATCGCCATGGTCACGACGCATACGGGTTTGTCGAATGTGATTACAAGCGGCGCGTTCAGGTGATTAACGTAACCGGCGGCGAATTCGCCGCTCGGCGCGGCTTCATAAGTGCACATGGAGTCGTAGTAAAAGCGCCGCTGGCCTTCGCAGATCTGCCGCGTCACACCGCGCCCGAAATGTACGCCGTATTTTTCCGCATAGGCTTCGCGAATTATGTCGCCATGATCACCCGGGGGCGGTTCGAACGTAATGACGCGATAAGGCGCGTCATTTGACGCTTCAGCGGCGTCGCCGATGCGTGAAATCACACCGGTGATCGTCGCGGGATTCGTATCGTGATCGGGGTCCAGTCCGATGCCATTTTCATGCACATATTCACTGTCAGGCGCTGTATCCGCAGAGAAGGCGGCTGCATTTGTAGATATAAATGCTGCTGCAGAAAGCGCCGAAATCAGAACCGTTTGATTCATGGCTCGATACTCCCCAATCCCAAGATAATACTACGCGTCTGCAAAGGTTCCAAATCCCGACTTGATTGGAAAAAGCGTTGCAATTTCACATCACTACGAATGTCGCATCATTGCGATAAGCAAGTTCGGCGGTTGACGAGGAAAGGAGGCGCCCCCCTAATCCCCCGCCAAATGACAGGGAGCGCTTCATGAAAGTTTATCCAGCCCGAATCTCAATACTGTGTGCTGCGGTTTCGCTAGCCGCTTGCGCCACAAGCGCACCCGGCGTTGGTGAACTCGACACGGCTGCCGCCGTGGCGGCAGTCAGCGCGACGCCAGACGCCGTCGAACGCTTGCGTATGGACGTTGCATGGCTAGCCGATGACGCCCGCGAGGGAAGGGAGGCCGGTTCTCGAGGCTACGTCGATGCGGCTCATTACGTCGCCGCGCGCCTTGAATCTGTCGGCGTTGAGCCGGGTGCGAACGGTGAATGGTTTCAGGAAGTGCCGCTCAGGTCAGCGTCGCCTGTGCTCGAAGCGGCCGCAGCATCCATCACCACGCGTGACGGATCGGTGCATGAGCTGAAACATCTCGATGATTTCACAATACGCGCCTCGATGAGTTCCGAAAGTTCGAGAGTGGAAAACGCAGAAGCGGTGTTTATCGGTTACGGCGTTCATGCGCCCGCATTCGGTCATGATGATTACGCAAATGCCGATCTCAACGGAAAAGTCGCTGTGGTGTTTTCCGGAGCGCCTGACATCTTTGATAATGAAAGCCGGGCGCATTTCAACTCGACCGGCCTGAAATACAAGGAAGCATCAGACCGCGGCGCGATCGGCATGGTGATGCTAAATTCATCGGCATCGATGGAGTCACTTCCATGGGACCGCCGAATAGCAAACCCGTCCTACACGAGCATGTCATGGATTTGGCCGGACGGACGCGCGGAAACCTCAGGCCCGAATATCAAGGCCAACCTAACGATTCATCCTGATAAAGCGGCGCTTCTCTTTGATGGCGCCGAACAATCCTATGAAACCGTGTTGACAGCTGTTGATGCCGAGGGCGAGGCGCCTGAAAGTTTTGACCTAGCGGTGCGCATCTCTATGGCGGGCGGCGTTAAAGTTGACGACGTCACCAGCCCGAATGTCGTCGGCCTGATTCCCGGCGCGGACTCAGCACGAGCAGATGAATTTGTAATCCTGACGGGCCATCTGGATCACACCGGCGTTAATCAGCGACTTGTTGCAGAAGGCAAGGACGGCATCAACAACGGCGCCATGGACAATGCTGTCGGCATTGCAAGCCTCTTGGAAGTTGCAAGACGTCTCACGGCCGGCGAGCCTCCGGCGCGCAGCGTACTGATTGTGGCGGTGACGGCTGAAGAAAAAGGCCTGCTGGGCGCCGATTATTTTGCGCACTTCCCGACAATCGGCGATGGTGAAATGGTCGCTAATGTCAATCTCGACATGCCGGTTTTGCTTCATGACTTTACCGACGTGATTGCTTTCGGCGCCGAGCGGTCGTCAATCGGGCCGATTATGGAGCGGGCGCTTGAGCAGACCGGCGTCAGCTTGCAGCCGGATCCGATTCCGCAGCTCGGCATTTTTACCCGCTCAGACCATTACCGGTTCGTGGAGCAGGGCGTGCCGTCAATATTCCTGTGGACGGGTTTCAGCAATGGCGGCGAAGAGAGTTTCTGGGATTTTTATCGCAATCATTATCATCGTCCCAGCGACGAAATCACTTTGCCAATCCGGTATGATCAGCTCGCCCGGTTTGCCGAGATAAAGCACATCATCGCCGATGCAATCGCGAACGCGCCCGAGCGTCCGCGCTGGAATGAAGGCGACTTCTTCGGTGATCTTTTTGCCGGCGAGTAATGCGAAACATCGCCGGCCTGTAAGACAGGCCGGCGGTTCTATTTAGTTACTGAAGTGCGTAGACAAGCGTGACGGTTGCGCGAATTTCCGATTCGCCAGCTTCCATGGGAACGGCGCTGTCCTGCGCCATCTCCATACGGGCTGCATACATTTTCGGTTGCGGCGATGATACGTAGCCGTCCTGAATGGTGATAAGTTTGCCGAGCCTGACGCCCGCGGCGTCAGTCAAAAGCTCTGCTTTTGCTTTTGCGTCAGCGACTGCGTCTCGGCGCGCTTCTTCCTGTAACGGTTTCGGATCGGAAAAGGCGAATGACACGCCGCCGAGAGAATTGGCGCCGGACTGCACGGCCTGGTCGATGACCGCACCAGCGTTTTCCAGGTCACGCAACCTTACGGTCACGTTGTTCGACGCTACGAAGCCGATGATTTCCGGTTGTGACCGGTTTTTCTCATAATTGTAGCGGGGATTAACAGACAGGCCGGACGTTTGTATGTCGCGAGCCTCGACTCCAAGTTCTTTCAGCTTGTTGATAGTCGCCGTCATGTTCGCGGAGTTCTGTCTCAGCGCGTCGGCGGCGTTAAGCGCCTCGCTTTGAACGCCGATTGTAATGACTGCCATATCAGGCGCAGCCGTTGCGCCGCCTTCACCATTGACGGTAATTGTTCGGGCGGTCTCGCCTGCGTCCGCCGCTGTGGCTTCAGGCGCCGCACAGCCGGCAAAAATCAATGCCGCTGCCGCAGGTATTAACAAATGACGCATGGGTTTAAATTCCTCCGGTTTTGCGCGGTCGTGATGAAACTGCGCCCCAAAGGCGAAATCAAGCGCAAGATTGGGCCTTGTCGTGGCAATTGGGGTCTGGCGAAGGCTTTGCCGTCCTGATTTTTGCTGATAATAGGGCGCTCCCGCAGTCGGCCGACAAGTTCGCCGTCAGGGGGCCTGTAGCTCAATTGGTTAGAGCTGGCGGCTCATAACCGCTAGGTTGGGGGTTCGAGTCCCTCCGGGCCCACCATCCCTGTATGCTGTATAATGTCTACGACTCAAAAATAGAGCGGTTTGAAAATGCTTTGTTGCGGCCGGTGAGCCGGAAATTGAATTTGAATTCCGCTCGGCGAGTCTTCCGCTATTGATCACTATCTGCCATCTCGGAAAGGTCATTGGCTGCGCGGCGCTAAAATGCTAGGCGGCATAAGTATAACATGACTGTTAAGTTTCACGATGAATACTGATCGTGGATCATGAACACGTAAGGCAAGAATAGGCGTGAATTGATGGTGAAGAGACGACTGGTGATTGTCGGCGGCGGTTCAGCGGGGTGGGTTGCCGCAGCTTATTTGAACGGGGCCTTAAACCGGCTTCGAAAAGGGCCGCGCGTTGAAATCACGGTCCTTGAATCGCCGGATGTGCCGCGGATATCAGTCGGCGAGGCGACAATTCCGTCAATCAATCATGTGCTGGAAGTTGCGGGCATCGACGAGATCGATTTTCTCAAGCACACCGACGCAACTTACAAACAGGCGATCAAGTACCGGAACTGGTACAAGAACGACGGTTCTTATTATTATCATCCGTTCACGCGCGGCCCGTTCGGGCCGATCGATTTCACCGGCGACAACTGGGCGCGCAGCGACCAGTCGATTCCCTATATGGATACCGTGTCGCCGCAACCGGCGTTGTGTGAACTGGGGCTCCTCCCCAAAACCAATGGGCCGTGGGCGTTCGGTCCGCAAATTCACTACGCTTACCACATGAACGCGCAAAAATTCGCAGACTATCTGACGGATCATGCGATTGCAGGCGGCGTGAGGCATGTTCGCGCGAATATGACCGACGTCATCATGCGCGAGAACGGATTGATCGCAGGCGTTGAGACAGATCGCGCCGGCCGAATCGACGGCGACGTGTTTGTCGATTGTACGGGATTTTCCGCACTGATGATCGGAAAGAAAATGGGTGTCGATAACTATGACGCCTCGCAATTCCTAATGTGCGATCGTGCGCTTGTAATGCCCATACCATATGACGTTGCGTATCCGGGCGAGATGCGGCCGTATACGACGGCGACCGCACTTTCAGCGGGGTGGATTTGGGATATCCCGCTACGCACGCGGCGCGCGATCGGTTACGTCCACTCAAGCGACTTCATTTCCGAGGACGAAGCCGAGCGCGAGTTGCGCGCTTATGAAGGCGCGCATGGCGAAAAGCTCGATACGCGCATGGTCAATTTTCACGTCGGCTGGCGGCGGCGCCACTGGGAAGGCAATTGCATCGCGATCGGACTCTCCGGCGGTTTTATCGAACCGCTTGAGTCGACGGGCATTTATCTGTCAGAACTCGGGGCCGTCATGCTCGCGGAGCATTTTCCGTATAAGGAAGAGCATATTCCGGCGTTGGCGTTCCGGTATAACCGTATCCTCCAGAATCGCTATTACGAGATCCTCGATTTTATCAATCTGCACTATTGCTTGACGAAACGCGACGACACCGAATTTTGGCGCGAAGTGCAAAAACCGGAACGCATTACTGACCGGATCAAGGCCAAGCTCGAATTCTGGCGCGCCAAACATCCCTCTTCCGCCGACCTGGAGGACCAGTTTTTTCTTGGCCAGGCGCAGGACCTGTCGCCGGATAGCCGCCGGCCGGAAGACCGCCGGCCGCCAGTCGACACGGCAAAGCTCTGGAGCCACTATAGTTACGAGTGCATCATGTACGGTATGCATTACAACGGGCGCGACTGGGCCGATGATGACGGAGAAACAGGATTTCCCGCCGAAATTCAGCCGCGGGTGAAAGCGCGCGTCGCTCAGCTTCGCACTGTTCTGCCACGTCACGAAGACTATCTTCGTCAGACGGTAGGGTTCGAGGCGCCGCCAACCGGCCCGCGCCCGGATGGCTGGTCGTAAACCATAACAATCGCGACCAAAGGCGGCGCTGGAATTGCGTCTGAATCCGGCGCCGCCTATGGTCGTTCATTTCTAACCCGTGTGTACGCGCAAAGCGGAATAAATCGATGCCCAGAATTCGGATGAAGCCCGACACTCTCAACGAAGAAAACCAGAAATTCGAGCAGGCGCCGCTTAAGCAACCGCTGTTTCTGAACAGCGTTCCCAAAAGCGGCTCGCACCTGTTGCGCAACATTTTCCGAATGTTCGTGCCGGTGGAGCAGCAATATCATGAACAGTTCATTCAATGGCCGAATCTTGAGGACCACGCGCACGCTTTCGATAAGGACGCCAAGTTTCTGAGTTGGGGCCACTTGTTGTTCTCTGACGCCTCGGTGATGCGACTGAAACACGCCCGCAAAATCGTTCTCGTGCGCGACCCTTATAGCTGGGTTCTCGCCCGGGCGCGGTTTTTCATTTCGGACGAATTTTCGGGTAATATCGATCACATAAAAAACGGCGTCCTCACCGTCGAAGAGCTTTTGAACCTCATGATCATCGGCGTTTACCAGAAAGCGCCGTCCATGCATGAGATCTTCAATCTCAACGCCTGCGCATGGATTGGCACGGGGGTCCATCTCGTGCGCTATGAGGATCTCATCGATAATTTGAAGGATCTCGAATCGAAACGCGCGGAAGAATATTTCAGGTCCGTGTTGACGGCAGGCGGGGTCGAATTGACCGAGGACTGGCGCGAGCGGGTCCGGATCGGGTCAGACCGGAAACAGAGCGGGACAGCTCGCGAGAACCTTACCGGCAAGGCTGGGGAAATTGATATCCCGAAGGAGCTTCCGGAGGCTCAAAAGAGGCTCGTTGATTTGCAGTCTCCCGGGCTGCGGGCGTTTCTTGGTTATAGCTGACCGTCCGTTCCGATGTGTATTTTCTGGCTGGGTGATTCGTCGCTGTCGGGCTCAAGGCCGAAGCGAAGCACCGGATCAATAACCTGAGGCCGAATCAGTGGTTCCCACGGAGTTTAAGGGAAGCTGAGGACTGGTAACCCGGCAAATTGTTTCGGGCGCACGGTTCGGGCCGCTAATAAAATCTGATGTTTGGTTAAGAGCCGGTTTTTACAGCAAGATTTTCGTGACGATTTTGCAACAGCACCTGATTTTATCGGAATTTATATTAATCAGACATACCGCAACAACCCCTCTGGTGTAGGGTCAGTACAGCATGATGCGGCGGCGTCCCAGGGGAACGGGGCGCTGGCTTTTGGTACGAGGGAAAATTCATGAAGAAGATTTCTAAGCGAGAGCAGGTTCTCGCCAAAAAACTCACAGCGACGTCATCTGCGCTGGCAATCGCCACCTCGATGGCGCTGGTCCAAGGGGCCTACGCACAAGACGTTGAAACGATCAGCGATGACGACGACGAGGTTACTGAAGAAGGCGATCGAATTGTTGTCACCGGTTCGCGCATCCGCAGGGACGAATTTTCGAGTCCTGCGCCAATGCAGGTGATCGACCCTGACGTCGGCATTGCGCAGGGCCGTTTCGACACCGGCGCGCTTGTCCAAGGGTCGACGATCGCGTCCGGCTCCTCGCAGCTCAGTGGCGGCATTTCGGCGAATAGCGCCAGCCCGCAGGGCGGTGAGGGCGTTCAGACAGTCTCGCTGCGCGGTCTCGGCGCCAACCGGACTCTGGTCCTGCTGAACGGCCGTCGTGCAGGTCCTGCCGGCGTGCGCGGGCAGGTCGCGGCTTTCGACCTCAACGTCGTTCCGTTCTCTGCAATCTCGAGCGTTGAAATCCTGAAAGACGGCGCTTCCTCGATTTACGGATCAGATGCGGTCGCGGGCGTTGTGAACCTGATCACCCGGAAAGATTTTGACGGTCTTGAGCTAGATGCGTTTTACTCCCAGCCGCTTGAAGGCGCCGGGGAATATACCCGCGTTAATGCGCTGTGGGGCAAAAATTTCGACCGGGGCCACTTCCAGGTTGCCGTTGACTATCAGAAGCAGTGGAGCATCAAGAAAAAAGACCGCGAGTTCCTCGATTGTCCTGAAGACTATATCTTCGACATGAATGGCAATCGCGTCGACGCTGTCGATCCGCGCGGTCCGGGCGTTCACGGCTTCAACTATACCGGCAAGGACGGGTATTCCTGCTCCAACGGCATTCCTTGGGGTCATATCTGGCTTTACGATTATTCGTACTATTATTCCCCGAACGGTTCGAATGCGATCAACATAAACCAGCAGGGCAATATCAACCCGAGCATCGTGACGCTGCTCCAGTACGACTATGACGGGTCTCTCGCAGCGCTCGGTCTGCCGCAATGGGCGGCGCCGATTGACGGAGCCCAGATTGGTCTGCCGCCAGGGTTTTTCCCGACGGGCAAGAACCTCGCAAACTATGCGATCCAGCAGAACTATCACATCGGCGAGCGCAACGACACGTTCCTGCCTAAGACCACCAATTTCACGGTCTATGCGGACGGCGCCTATGAGCTGACCGATGGGATTGAAGTTTATGGCGACTTCCTGATGAGCCGCCGCAAAACTTCCCAGAACGATTCCACCCAGTACTTCAACTTCGGCGGCACCAGCGACCTTCTTGGCGGGGGCAACCCGGTTGTATTTGGTTTCCTGGAGAATGATCCGATCGTTGATCCGCAATTCACCGGTGCGGCGCTGATCAGCCCGACCACTTACTCCGACCATGACGGTCAGCGCACTTTGGTGAATTACTATCGTGGCATTGGCGGCCTTCGCGGCGAATTGCAAACCGGCGGTTTCCTCGACGGCTGGCGCTGGGATGTGTACGCGCATCACTCAACCTCGCGCGGCGAGTATCGTAATGATATCATCAGTGAGGAAGTGGTCAGCGGCATCGGTGATTTGCGTACCGCAAGCTGCGCCGGGCAGACGATTGAACCCTTCTTCGGTGTAACGGCGCAGTGTATCGATATCGATTACAACGATCCGATGATTCTTGCGAACGTTCTCACCGATGCGCAGCGCGCGCTGCTCTATGGTGAAGACATCGGCAACACCAAATATAATCAGACCTACGTCGAAGCGATCTTCGACGGCAATCTCTTCACATTGCCGGCCGGCGATGTGGGTGTCGCGATCGGCGCAACCTGGCGCAAGGACTCGATCACCGACACGCCAGGACCGAACCGTCTGAATTCGGCGCCGAGCACGTCGGGCAGCTACGTTTTCCTCGATGGCTTGGCGGGCATCACGACGGGTTCGTCGCGCACGGTTGAAGCATTCGGCGAGATCAACATCCCGATTATGCGGGACGTTCCGCTCTTCGAGTCGCTAGACGTAAGCGGCTCGTTGCGTTGGACCGACGTGAACACCGTCTCACAGCCCGACCTGACCTGGAAAGCGGGTGTTGATTGGGGCGTGACCGATTGGTTTAGACTGCGCGGCACCTGGGGCACATCTTTCCGTGCGCCGGCGCTGTTCGAGCTGTTCCTCAGCAATGAGTCGTTCATCGTTCGTCAAAGCGGCGTCGACCCCTGCATTCAGTGGGCTGTTGCGCTGGCTGAAGGCGGTATTTCGCAGCGTATTGCAGACAACTGTGCAGCTGACGGCATCCCGGATAACTTCACCGGCGGCGGCGTTGAGCCGACAGTGACGCTCGGCGGCGGTCTCGGCGTGCTTCAGCCCGAAACGTCGACCTCCAAGTCCGTGAGCGCGATCCTCACGACGCCTAACGGGTTCTTGGGCGAAGGCCGTAATCTCAGCCTGGCGGTCGACTGGTACAATATCAATGTGACCGGTACGATCGACACCTTGACGGCCGGTCAGATCGTCTTCGGCTGCTACCGTTCGGAATCTTTCCCGGACGATCCTCTCTGCGATCTGTTCGTCCGCGGACAGATTGGGGCGCCGTTCAATATCGACCAGATCACCGCGACGTTTATCAACATTAACCGGCTGGAAAACACCGGCGTCGATATAACGATGCAATACTCGCATGATCGGTTTTTGGATGGCTGGGATCTCGATGTTCGCTCCAACTGGGTGCGTCAGCTCCGGGATGACGAAGAGTTGTTCGACGGTATTATTGAAACCGTCAACGGCGAGGCTGGTGAACCGAAGTGGGTCGGCGAGGTCAACCTCATCCTATCTAAGAACGACTGGCGCGCCTTCTGGGGCATGAACATTGTCGGCCCGACATCGGATGAACAGGACTTCATCGACGACAACGGCAATCTCTGCCTAACCAGTACGGTTGTCGGTCCATACTGTGTGGACCTTGTTGCGGACGCGACGGTCTACCACAACTTCTCACTGACCAAGGAGCTAGACAGCTGGCGGTTTACTCTGGGCATGTCGAACGTTTTCGACACCAGGCCGCCGCGGGTCACCACGGATGGTTTCAACCAGGCCGAAATCTCCACCTTCGGTCAGATGCCGTTCGTTTCGCAGTACGACGTGTTCGGTCGTCGGGTGTTCGCGAACATCAGCAAAAGCTTCTGATCAAGAACTGCTTATTTCGGAAAGAAAAGCGGCGGGATTTTCCCGCCGCTTTTTTTATGGATAAACCTTCCCACGTTGCCGGAAAATAAATCCGTATCCATCTGCGGCAGGTTCGATTCCATGAATATCCCTCTGGGGAGCCTGGAGCTGGCTGTAAGCCAAGTCTGTCTCATTGTTTTTAAGCGCCGGTCGGCGGGACGACTGATTGCGCTCAAAAGCTTGCCATAACAATAAGTTAATGGAGCCAGACACGTATGCGCCAAAAGCTGTGAGCAAGCCGCAGCACTGAGATTTGGCAAATTTTACACTTGCGCAATTAAAAGATATAAGGATATCTTTATATCATTATATAAACAAGGTACGGCTCCCATGAGCGGCATACGTTTTTCGTTTGAGTTTTTCCCGCCGAAGACGGCGGAAATGGAAGAACGCCTGTGGGACAGCGTGGAACGCCTGTCGGGCCTCAATCCGGTTTTTGTTTCGGTGACCTATGGCGCTGGCGGTTCAACGAGGGAGCGCACGCTTGGTGTTATTGAAAAACTAGCGAAAACAAAAAATCTGCAACCGGCAGGACACATCACTTGCGTCAACGCATCGCGCGACGAGGTAGATGACGTTCTCAAGCGATATTGGGCAGCAGGCGTTCGCAGGATAGTCGCGCTTCGTGGGGATGCGCCGGATGGCGCCGGCGCGCCCTATACACCGCATCCTGACGGTTACCGCTACGCGTCCGATCTGATTGAGGGCGCGCGGAAGATCGGCAACTTCGATATATCGGTCGGATGCTATCCGGAAATTCATCCGGATGCGACTGACATTAATGCCGAGATTGAAAACCTGAAAAGAAAGTTCGACGCCGGCGCGACGCGTGCGATCACGCAATTTTTTTTCGAGCCTGAATATTACTTCCGTTTCGTTGAGGCGGCGCGCAGCGCGGGCATTACGCAGCCGATCGTGCCTGGCGTTATGCTGCAATCGAATTTCAAGGGCCTCGCGCGCATGGCGAAACTGTGCAACGCGGAGATTCCGCAGCGCATTGCTGATATTTATGAAGGTCTTGATGACGACGTAGCGACCCGCGACATGATAACAGCGCAGCTTGTGGCCGAGCTATGTAACAAGCTCCGCGATCAGGGTGTTCGAGATTTTCATTTTTACACAATGAACCGGGCGAACCTTTCGCTGGCGACGTGTCGTCTGCTTGGCGTCAAGCAGGCTGAAAGGGCGGCGTAATGAAACGGTCACAACGGATAACAGCGCTAAAAGACGCTGCGAAAGAGCGCATTCTCATTCTCGACGGCGCCTGGGGCGCGATGATCCAAAGCAAGAAACTGGATGAAGCTGATTTCCGGGGCGCGCGCTTCGCCGCTCACCCCGATGATCTCAAAGGCAATAACGATATTTTGTGTCTTACGCGGCCCGATATCATCCGTGAGCTGCATTCGACATATTATCAAGCTGGCGCGGACATAACCGAAACGAACACGTTCTCTGCGACAGTCATTGCGCAGGATGATTACAAACTATCGGAGCAGGATGTTCGTGACATCAATTTCGAAGGCGCGCGAATCGCACGCAGCGTCGCGGACGACTGGACGGCGAGAAATCCGGCGAAGCCCCGCTTCGTCGCCGGCTCCATCGGTCCGCTGAATAAGATGCTTTCCATGTCGTCAGATGTAAACGATCCCGGTGCGCGATCGGTTACCTTCGACCATGTCTATGACGCTTACAAAACGCAAATCCTTGCGCTTTATGAAGGCGGCGTTGATCTTTATCTGATCGAGACCATCACCGATACGCTGAACTGTAAGGCCGCGCTGAAAGCGATCGCAGATCTCGAGGCTGAAGGATTTGAGAAACTGCCGATCTGGATATCCGGCACCATCACAGATAAATCCGGGCGCACGCTTTCGGGTCAAACCGTTGAAGCGTTCTGGAACTCCGTACGCCATGCCAATCCCTTTGCGGTAGGGTTGAACTGCGCGCTCGGCGCGGCGCTGATGCGCCCGCATATCGCCGAACTTGCGCGTGTCGCCGATACGCTTGTTGCTGCTTATCCCAATGCCGGCCTGCCGAACGCCTTTGGCGAATATGACGAAACTCCGGAAGAAACCTCGGCCATGCTGGGCGAATGGGCCGAAGCCGGCATCGTCAACATGCTGGGCGGCTGTTGCGGCACAACGCCGGAACACATCGCCGCCATCGCCGAAGCGGCGGACAGCCTGCCGCCGCGTAAAATTCCGGCGCGCAGAAAGATGATGCGTCTTTCCGGACTTGAACCATTTGAACTGGCGTAAGCGCAGATGACCGATCAAACAGCCACATTCGTCAATATCGGCGAGCGCACGAACATCACCGGTTCGGCGGTTTTCCGAAAAATGATCACGGAAGGCCGCTACGCCGATGCGGTTGAGGTTGCGCGCCAGCAGGTCGAGAACGGCGCGCAGATCATCGACGTCAACATGGATGAGGGGATGCTCGACGGGGTTGAGGCCATGAAAAAGTTCCTCAATCTGATCGCTGCCGAGCCCGATATTGCCCGCGTGCCGGTGATGATCGATTCGTCAAAATGGGACGTGATCGAGGCGGGCCTTAAATGCGTGCAGGGCAAGGCGGTGGTCAATTCGATCTCCTTGAAGGAAGGCGAAGAACCGTTCCTGGAACAGGCGCGAACCATCCGTTCATATGGCGCCGCGACCGTCGTCATGGCGTTCGATGAAAAAGGTCAGGCGGAATCAGCCGACGAAAAGTTCCGTATCTGCAAGCGCGCTTACGACCTGTTGACGCAGAAGGCCGGTTTTCCGCCCGAAGATATCATTTTCGATCCCAATATTTTCGCGGTGGCGACGGGTATCGAGGAACATAACGACTATGCACGTGCATTTATCGATGCGGTCAGGCGGATCAGGAAAGAATTGCCCGGCGCGCATGTATCGGGCGGGCTTTCGAACGTGTCTTTTTCGTTTCGCGGCAACGAACCAGTGCGCCGGGCGATGCATTCGGTCTTTTTATATCACGCCATCAACGCCGGCATGGATATGGCGATCGTCAATGCCGGACAGCTCGACATTTATGACGATATCGAACCGGGCCTGCGCGAGCGCGTTGAAGACGTCATCTTGAATCGACGTGAAGACGCAACGGAGCGGCTGCTTGAGATCGCCGAGCAATACCGCGGCAAGAAAGGCGAGGCGCAGAAGAAGGATCTAAGATGGCGCGAAAAGCCGGTGAATGCGCGGCTCTCGCATGCGCTGGTGCACGGCATTACCGAATTTATCGAGGAAGACACCGAAGTAGCGCGCGCCGCCGCCGAACGTCCGCTTCATGTGATCGAAGGCCCGTTGATGGACGGGATGAACATCGTTGGCAATCTTTTCGGCGATGGCAAAATGTTCCTGCCGCAAGTAGTGAAATCCGCCCGCGTCATGAAACAGGCGGTGGCGTATCTTTTGCCGTTTATGGAAGAAGAAAAGGAACGTCTCGGCCTTGTCGCCAAATCCAACGGCAAAGTAGTGATGGCCACGGTGAAGGGCGATGTCCATGACATCGGCAAGAATATTGTTGGCGTCGTCCTGCAGTGTAACGGCTATGAAGTCGTCGATCTCGGCGTCATGGTCCCGGCGGAAAAAATTCTCGATACGGCGGAACAGGAAAACGCCGATATTGTCGGGCTGTCGGGGCTGATCACGCCTTCGCTCGACGAAATGGTGTTTGTCGCGGCTGAAATGCAGCGCCGGAAAATGAACCTGCCGCTGCTGATCGGCGGCGCGACCACGTCGCCGGCGCATACGGCGGTGAAAATCGAGCCGGGTTACCAAAATGCGCCGACGCTTCATGTGGCGGATGCAAGCCGCGCGGTGGGCGTCGTGTCTTCGCTCTTGTCGGAAACGGAACGCCCGCGGGTCTGGGAGGAAGCCAAAGCAAAATTCGAACGCATCCGGCAATCCCGCGCGGGAGGCGGGCCGAAAGAGCGGCTGTCGCTGGCCGACGCACGCGCCAACGCATTCAGGCCTGACTGGTCGCGTCACAATGGCGCGCCGCCGTCTTTTCTGGGCGCTCGCTCCATCGATGATGTCGGCTTAGAAGACGTCCTGCCTTACATTGACTGGACGCCGTTTTTCATGAGCTGGGACATGAAGGGGCGTTACCCCCAAATTCTCAACGACTCGAAACGCGGCGAGGCGGCGAGGGGTCTGTGGAATGATGCGCAGGAAATGCTCGAAAGGCTCATCGCCGAGAAATGGCTGACATTGAAAGCATCTGTCGGCTTCTGGCCGGCCAATGCTGATGACGACGATGTAGTTGTATGGACGGATGATGAGCGTAAAAAGGAACTGGCGCGTTTTCACACCATCCGCCAGCAGATCAAAAAAGACGAAGGCGCGAATTATGCGCTATCGGATTTTGTCAAAACCCGGGGTGAAGGCGCTGACTGGGTCGGCGGCTTTTGCGTGACCGCGGGACATGGCGAACTTGAAAAATCGGACGCATTCAAAAACGCCAACGACGATTATTCAGCCATCATGGTGAAGGCGCTGGCCGACCGTTTCGCTGAAGGGTTTGCAGAATATCTGCATGCGCGCGTGCGTCGCGAGTTGTGGGGCTATGCGCCGGATGAAAATCTTTCTTCCGTAGACCTTATCGCAGAAAAATACGCCGGCATTCGTCCAGCGCCGGGCTATCCGGCACAACCGGATCACACGGAAAAGGACACGCTGTTCCGCCTGCTTCAAGCGCCGGAACGCGCGGGCGTCGATTTGACCTCCAGCTTCGCCATGACGCCGCCGGCAAGTGTGGCAGGGCTTTATTTCTCGCACCCGGAAGCCAAGTATTTCGCCGTGGGCCGTATCGAAAAGGACCAGGTCGAGGATTATGCGCGGCGCAAGGGCTGGGACATACGCACCGCCGAACGCTGGCTCGGCCCGATCCTCAATTACATGATGGATGCCGCCTGATTGCGGCGTTTCCTCTTTCAGCCGAATGAGATAAGACGGAAAAAACCGCCATCGCAAGATGAGAGGAACACGGCCTTCCATGACCCTTTCAGAAGATTACGAACACTGGATCAGAACGTCATTCGTGGAAATGAACACGGCGCTGGAAGAAATGTATTTTGCGCGCGAGGCGAGAGAAAATGTTGAGGGCATTGGTGACGAGATCAAAAACAAGATCCGTGAAGAAGGGCACGAATACATCGTTAAACTGCTTGCCGAAGGCAATACGGACGAAGGATTTGAAAACGCCTTCGATCTTCTCGGCGATGTCGGGCTTTATATGGCGTCGCTCCGCCGTCATGAGGTGACGAACCCGGCGCGGGAAGAAAAGTCGCCGCTCGCGGAAGCATCGGCGCTCGCTATGCATATCTCCTCGTTTCTCGGCGTCGTACCACGCTTCGCAACGGCGCATCTGACGACGCGCAACCGCGCGGTGAACGGCAAGATCAAGAGTTTTACAAACCTGCCGGATGAATATCTTTTCCTCGATTACAATCTGCGCAGTATTTTCGCCTTCAAGCGCGCTGCCGAGTTGTTGACGCGCATTCTGCCGTTGGGCGTTACGCATCCGGTAGCGGCGATCCTGTTCGAGGATGCAGGCGATGCACTGAAGGACGTGATCGAATCGAACGACCAGCTTTATAAGGAACTGGACCGCGACCGGTTCTTTTACTGCGTCCGGCCATATTACAAACCCTATCGCGTAGCGCGCGCCGAATATCGCGGCGCCAATGGCGGCGACTTTTCCGGCATCAACGAGATCGACTTGCTGCTAGGGCTTTGCTCGGCGAATGACCCTTATTACTCACAGCTTCTCGTCGAGAAGATGCTGTTCATGGAGCCGGGGGATCAGATTTCCCTGCGCGAGTGCATGCGCCAGCGCAGCTTCCTGCTGCAATTTCTCGATGCGGCGCCGGAGAACATGAACGATCCGGCGTTCAGAAACAACGTCGAAGCGTATTTGAATGTCTGCAAACTTCACGGGACGACCGCACGTCAGCATCACGACAAACTTGTGAAGGATTATATTGAAAAGCCTTCCGCCGCGCTGACGCCTGAAAAATATGCGCAAGTCACGGCCAGCGGCCCGCAGCTGGGCGAACTCATGAGCGCCTTGGAGATACTGCGCGACATGCGCCTCGCCGCTGACCGAAAAGATATCCGCTCAGCGCATAATGATATTCAAAAGCTGAGAAGCTATATTGGCGCCTGAGGTCTAAGGAGTTTTCATCCCGTCGATGCGGATTTTCGACGCAAGCGCCTGCTTGATGCGTTCGCGTTGCGCTTCCGTGCGGTTATGGGCTTCGCGCTGGGCTTCGCCGAGATGACGCGCATGATTGGAAAGCGCATCGAGATAGGATTGCGCGTTAATCAGCGCCGCAGGCTCGCTTTCTCTGGTCTCAGCGACAGACCCCATTCGGTTTTGCAAGGCTTTTCTCTCTTCGGCGAGTTGCGCCAGCTCATCCTTGATCGTGGATAGCTGATGCTTTTCGCGATCGACCTTGATGGCGGCAATCTTTTTCAGTTCCGCAAGCTGCTTGAGCTTGTCATTGGGGCCCATGTGATTTCGCTTTCTTTCGCATCGTGTCGGCGAAGTGGATGGCGGCGGCGACCGCGGCGTATTGCTCGCGCTTGATTTCTTCGCCAATCTCGACGCTCGCATGGATTGCACGCGCTGTCGGCGGATCGGAACGGATCGGCACGCCGGCCATGGTTGCGACTTCGCGAATCTTCGTAGCGATTTCGTCCGTGCCTTTCGCCACACAGACCGGGGCCGCACCGCCCTTGCGGTCCCATTTGAGTGCAACGGCGTAATGTGTCGGGTTAACGAGGATGACGTCGGCGTCCGGTACGTCTTTCATCATCTGGTTGCGGGCGATGGCTTGACCGCGCTCGCGCCGCGACTGTTTCATGGTCGGATCGCCTTCCTGCTCTTTCGATTCTTTTTTGAGCTCCTCAAGGCTCATTTTCAGTTTCTTGGTGTGCTGGTGACGGCTCCACGGAAGGTCGATCAATGCGAGTGCGACGGAAAAGATGACAATTAGCCCGGCGAAAATAACGCCTTCGCGCAATAGCGACTGCGGCAAGGCTTGCGCCGGCAAAAGCGAGTCCGCCGGCAGTTGCGTGAAACGTGCAGCGAAGATGGCGCCGAACAGGATACAAATAATGATCAGCTTCGTCGCGCTCTTGGCGAACTCTGAAAGGCCGTCGGGCCCATATTTCTTTTTGGCGTTGGAGACGATCGACAGGCGGTTGAATTTCGGCTTGATCTTTTTGAGCGAGAACGTGATCGACTGTTGCGCCAGCAATGAGGCGAGAACGCCAAGCGCCGGCAGCACAAAAAAGGCGGCGATACCGTTGAGGCTCGACATGGAAAGCGAGAAGATAAATCCTTCGCCGTCGCCGCCGAACGCCTGTGCTGCAAAGGTTGCCGGATCGCGCAGGAGCTGTGAAAGACCGAATGCGAGCGCTGCTGCCGCGCCGCCGCTGGCGAGCGCTAGGGCGAGATAGAACCCGATATAGGATGCGGCCGCGTTGACTTCCTTGGACTGCGCGACATCGCCTTCCTCGCGCGCTTTTTGAATGCGCCCCGGCGTCGGGTCGTGTGACTTCTCCTGACCATCTTCTGACTGATTTTCGCTCACAGGCGCCCCGCGAAAATGTCAAAAAGCACGTTCTGAAACCCTTCGAGCCACTCGAAGAGCAGAATCGGCGCGGCGGCGGCGAAAAGCGCCATGCCGGCCAGCGTGATCGCCGGCGCGCCGACAAACGCCGCCATGAGTTGCGGCATAGCGCGGCTCGCGGCGGCGAGCGCCAGCGAATATAAAAATCCGAGGATGACGAAAGGCGATGAAAGCGCCAGCGCCTTGAACAACGCTTCGCCGACGCGGTTTGTTGACCATTCGCCGGTTTCTTCGGCGCCCGGGAACAGACCGAAAGGCAGTGTTTCATAAACGTCGGCGATGGCGCCGACGAGATGAATGTGAAGGCCGGTGGCGGCGGCGAGCGCTACGCCGGCCATGACGAGGATGGCTGCAAACGGCGATTCAGAATCGAACCCGACAGTCGGTCCGAAAAGTTGCGCAAGCGACAAGTGCTGCGCCGTAATCGCACCGGCGATCTGCAAGATAAAAACCATAATGCGCAGGCCGAAGCCGATGACGAGCCCTGAAAGCGCTTCTGCCGCATAGAGTGCGGCGATCGCTGCAGGGGCTTCAGGCGGGCGCATGTCAGACGTCAGCACCATCGGTGCGATGATGATGGTAATGCCCATCGCTGCCGTAAGGCGGACGCGCATGGGGACAATGCGTTCGCCAAGGCCGGGCGTTAAGAAGACAATCGCGGAAATGCGCGAGAACACCGCGCCGAGGAGTATGATCGCCGGCGCGCCTGCTTCCAGCATCGGCGTGAGCGGCGCGAGGAAATCCATGGTTTACGCCGTCCCGATCAGCAGCGGTTTCAACCCTGAATCGATTTCCTCGTAAGACAGAACGGGATTGCGGATTTTCTTGGCCTTCATGACCGCGCGAATAAAACGCCGCCGCTTCGAAGAGGTGACGATCGCCGGATAGAGGTTGCGCGCTGTCGCCTGGTTGATCTGCTCGACAACGGCCTGCGCAAGTTTATTGAAATCTTCCGGCGGCAAGGCGACATCGGTCGCCCCGCTGGCGCCCTGGGTTTCATGGTCAGCGAAGGTCGACTCCCAGTCGAGCCCGATCTGGATTAGCGGCACGGCGCCGTCCTCGTTCTGCAAGGCGCTGACGAAGTGACGGGAAATGCGCTGTCGAACGAATTCGGCGACTTCTTCAGCCGTATTGAACATGGTGCGGCCTTCCGCAATCGTTTCGAGCAGCACCGGCAGGTTGCGGATCGGCACGCGTTCGTCGAGCAAATGACGGAATACAGACTGAACAAATTCCAACGGCGCCTTGTCCGGCACAAAGTCGTCGAGCAGGCGGCGGTTGGAGGCGGCGCGCTCCTGATCCGAATTCTTGCAGAATTCGTCGAAGATGCGCTGCACCGAACGGCGCGTGACGAGCTGCGAAAAGCTTTGCTTGATCGTTTCGAGAAGATGCGTTGAGACCACTTCGGCCGGTTCGACGACTGCGTGGCCCATGGCCATGGCGTCGTCGCGGGCGGAGCGTTCAATCCAGCGCGCAGGCGCGCCGTAGACCGGTTCCTCGCAGTCGTCGCCGGGAATCGGCAGCTGATCGAGATCGTCGACGATCACCAGCACCTTGTCGGAATGCAAGACTCCCTTCGCGGCGCGGACGCCCTGGATCTTGACGACATATTCTTTTGCCTTGAGCTCGAGATTATCGGTCAGCCTGATCGGCGGAATGATGAAGCCGAATTCACCGGCGATGTATTGGCGGATCTTGACGATGCGCGGTTCCAGCCCGTTGACATTGTCTAGGGCGAGGGGAGTGAGGTCGCCGGCGAACTCAACGTGAATTTCATCAACATCGAGAATGTCGCCAAGCGGCTTTTTGTTTTCTTTCGGTTTCGCTGCCGGCTTCGTCGCTTCGGCAAGTTTTTTCGCTTCCACATCCTTGTAGATGAAATATGCGCTTGTGAAAGCCATAGCTGATGCGACAAAGAATGGAATGAATGGCAGGCCCGGCATGAACGCAAAAACCGCGAGAATGGCGCCCACGGTGCCTATGGCGAGCGGGTTTGCGCCAAGCTGGGCGAGCATCGCCTTGTCAGCCGAACCGGCAACGCCGCCTTTGGAAAGAAGCAGAGCTGCAGCGATAGAAATGATAACTGCAGGAATTTGCGAAACGAGACCGTCGCCCACCGTCAGGATTGAATAGGCCGCAACCGCATCGCCGACGGAAAGACCGTGAACGCCCAGCCCCATGGCGAGGCCGACCACCAGGTTCAAAAGCGTAATCAACAGACCCGCAATGGCGTCGCCTTTAACGAATTTCGAGGCGCCGTCGAGCGAGCCGAAGAAGGTTGTTTCATCCTGCTCGAGTTTACGGCGCGCCTTCGCTTCTTCGTGCGTGATCGCGCCGGCGGCGATGTCGCTGTCGATCGCGAGCTGCTTGCCAGGCATGCCGTCGAGGGCGAACCGTGCGCCAACCTCGGCCATGCGGCCGGCGCCCTTCGTGATCACCATGAAATTGACAATCAGAAGGACGCCGAAAACCACCAGCCCCAGGAATATATTGCCGCCCATGACGAACATGGCGAATCCTTCAATGACGCGGCCCGCCGCATCAGGTCCCGTATGGCCTTCGCCGATGATCAGTTTTGTAGAAGACACGTTCAGCGACAGGCGCAGCATCAGCGAACCAAGCAGCACGGTTGGAAACGCGGAAAAATCGAGCGGCCGCTCAATGAAAAGCGTCATCGTGAAAATCATGATCGCCAGGGCAAAAGAAAGCGTGAGCCCGATATCAAGCAGCACCGCTGGCACTGGCAGGACCATCATGACAATGATCGCCATCAGGCCGAAGGCGAGGAGGACCGTCGTTTGTCCCGGCAGGTTGAATTTCAGTACGCTGTCCATAACTGGCTTTCTTCAATCGTTCTTTTAAGTTCCGGCGATGGCTTTGAGGACGACTGTGTCGAAGAGGTTGGACAGCATGCGCGCCATGTGTCCGGCGGAAAGCCAGAAAACCAGCAGCATGACGAGAAGCTTCGGCGCGAAGGTGAGGGTGAGTTCCTGAATGGACGTGAGCGCTTGAAAAAGGCCCACCACGATGCCAACGATCAGGGCGGCGCCGATCATCGGTGCGCCCATCCAAACGCCGGCCCATAAAAATTGCCGCATGATATCTGCGATTTCCGCTTCGGTCATAACGTTCCCCGTTAGACCGGCATGCGGATGAGTTCTTGATACGCCTCAACGACTTTGTCGCGCACAGTGACCGCCGTTTCGACGGCGAGTTCGGCGGCTGCAAGCGCTTCGACGACCGAATGCGGGTCAGCATTGCCAGTCATATAATTCATCGACGCCTGTTCACCTTTGGCGACAGTCGCCGCGATATCGTGAACGGCCTTGAACGCTGCGTTCGGTTCCGTCACCTGCGCCGTTTTAGCGACATTGTCGCCAGCCTTGACGGCGGGGTTATCGGTTTTAAGCGCCGTCTTGGCGAGGTTGTACCCTTGCGCGGCCTGGAATGTTGCGATCTTCATGAGTGACTTTCCCTATCTTTTCAGGATGTCGAGGAGCGATTTGTACATGTCGCGGGCTTGGCTGAAGACTTCGAGGCCGGCTTCGTAGGAGCGGGTCGCTTCGCGCGCGTCGGCGAATTCCGTCATCATGTTGACGTTCGACATTGTGACGTAGCCTTCTTCATTGGCGAAGGGATGGTTCGGATCGAACACTTCTTCTCCGGGCGTCTGGTCGAGGAACATGCGCCCGATCTCGACCTTTGTCGTTTCGGAATTGCGGTCGAAGACGCTTTCAAAAGATACCAGCTTGCGCTTGTAGCCATGGGTGTCGGCGTTCGCGATGTTTTCACTGACCACCTGTAGGCGCTGGGCTTGCGCCTGCATACCGGAAAGTGCGGATGAAGAAATCTTGTCAAACGGGTTCATCGTTCACTCCTACCGGCCGCCAAGGCTCGTACGCAGCATGGAAAGCGTTTTTGAATAGATCGTAATGGCCGTGTCGTGATCGCGCGTTGTGGCGGCGGAACGCGACATCTGATCTTCAAGGGAAACCGTGTTGCCGTTCGGGGACGCGACACCTGTAGTTTCGATGCGTCCGGCGCGGAATGCTTGAGCGCGCGCGCCCTCGGCCGTCATGCGCTGGCTGCGGGCGTAGGTTTCAGCAAAAGGTTCTATATCTTTCGCCTTGTAACCCGGAGTGTCCGCATTCGCGATATTTTCTGCGATCTGTCCATGACGCTGAACGGCGTGCCGCGCCATCAGCGATGCTGTATGCAGAATTTTCAAATCGTTGAACATGAGATCCCGCTTTAACCCGGTATTAGTGTTAAATTCCGATACAAGGATAATTGCGCGTATTAGTTGAATGAACTGTTAACCACGTTTGGATTTATGAGCTTATCTCTGGCGCCGCCTAAGCTTGAAAAACTTCTTAAAACGGCAGGCCCGCAGCATTATGGCGCGGTCACTGCTACCGATGGCCTTTCATTGAAGATTGAAGGGCTCGCCGGTTATGCGTCGCTCGGCGACACCGTGCGTATCGCAACCGCCAATGGCCGCGACGTGCGCGTCAAGATAGTGGCGATGGATGGGGATAAAGCGACGGGCTTTGCCTTTGACTCGCTCGTGGGCGCGTCTGTGGGCGACGTAGCGACGCTAGACCGTGCCGGCGGGGAGGCCATGCCCTGTGAAGACTGGATCGGGAAGATCGTCGATCCTTTCGGCAACGCCATGAACGGCGAACCGCTTGCCCATGGGGATTCTGCAATAGCCCTGGAGCATCCCGCGCCAAACGCTGCGCTGCGCAAGATGTTAGGAAATCGTTTACCAACGGGTCTCTGCGTTCTCGACACGCTGTTACCTATCTGCCGTGGCCAGCGCGTAGGCCTTTTTGCCGGGTCCGGCGTTGGCAAATCCTCGCTGTTGGGAGATATCGCCTGCGGTGTTGAATGCGATGTCGCCGTTGTGGCGATGATCGGCGAGCGCGGGCGTGAGGTGCGCGGCTTCGTTGAAGAGGTGCTCGGCCCTGAGGGGATGAAAAAGACCGTTGTCGTTGCTTCGACGGCGGATCAGTCGCCACTTGCAAAAAAACGCGGCGCCCATCTCGCCATGGCGACGGCGGAATATTTTCGTAACAAAGGTAAACAAGTCCTTTTGCTGTTCGATTCGTTGACACGCTACGCAGAGGCGCATCGCGAGATTGCCCTTTCGGCGGGCGAAGCGCCGTCGCTGCACGCTTTTCCGCCTTCGACTTTCCGCACCATCGCTTCTCTGGTGGAGCGGTCAGGGCCTGGCGAAGAGGGCCACGGCGACATCACGGCGGTGTTTTCGGTTCTGGTTGCCGGATCCGATCATAACGAACCGGTGGCGGACATGATCCGTGGCATCCTCGACGGTCATATTGTGCTCGAACGCGCTATCGCTGAGCGCGGGCGCTTTCCGGCGATTGATGTGTCGCGAAGCGTCTCTCGATCCTTGCCGCGCGCTGCAACGAACGAAGAAAATCTATTGCTGCGCGATGCGCGAGCGATCCTGCGTGCTTACGAGGATTCTGAAACCATCGTGCGCGCCGGCCTTTACGCCCACGGCGCCGATGCGCAGATCGACCGGGCCCTGGAAATCTGGCCCAAGCTCGACGCATTTATTTCGGAGAAAAACGCTGGCGGGATCGCCGCCAGTTTTGAACGACTATCACGCGCTGTTTATGCCGGCCGCAAAAATGCGTCAGCCATTGGCGCGAATGCGATCAGCTAAAACGTATTCGAAACAAAAAGATTAGCGACGGAGCTTGCGCCGAGGGAAGGGCCGCCGCCGAGAATGGACAGCGCCGCAACGCCGGGCGTTGAAGCCGTCGGCCCGTTCTGAACTTCAGAATACAGAAAAAACCGGCGCAGCGCGTCTTCGACTTTTATTGGGTCCTTGAAAATCGCCGGCGACTTGCCGCCAAAGAATTGTTCGGCCTTACGTTCGAAAAGCTCCTTCTGTTTGTCGATATCTGCCTGACCGATAGAAGAGGGCAGGCCGAGCGCACCTTCCATAACGATACGAAGCGGCGATTGACCCATGATCTGGAACCAACCCGCCGTTTCCACATTCGCGCCTTCAGCAATCTTGGCGATTTCGCGCCTGAAATTCATGGCGAGCCGCATGTCCGTATTGACTTCGCCTACACGGACTTCGAAAGCGCGTTCAAGGTAGTTATTCGCGGTTTGCTCGCGGAAAGACTCAATTCCAACCCTTGGCCCGGTAAAGTTGCCGTAGCCAAAGTCTTTTGCGAAGGCGCGCCAGCGCGGATCGCTCAGACGGTTTGCGAACGAATCGCCAAATTCAGTACCGTCTTCCAGAATCTTCTGAATGAACGCTTTTTTGTTTATTTCCTCGCCGAGGCCGTAAGCGCCCAACGCTACAGTCAAAAGACGGCGATCTTCGACGAGTTTTTTCGCCGATGTCGCATTTGCGATGTTTTCACGAAAATAATCAACATTGCGGACCACGGCCGGCGTGTCCTTAAAGACTTCGAATTGGCGGTCCGCGCTGTTGTCGAAGACTTTCCAGCCGAGATATCCGCTTAAGGGTATGGCTGGATAGAATGTCATGAAGCGAGCGCCGGCGCCGGTGTGCGATGCAACAGGATTTCTTCCAGGGGAAAAAGTTTTTTAACCGCGCGCATGACCACGAAAAATTTCTGGTCTTTTGCAGCTTCTTCTGCACGCTCAAGCTCGCCTGACGCCTCGCCGCCGAAAATGGATTTCAATGGCTCGAGCCCTTGCGAGATTTGTTGCGTGGCCAGTTCTGCTTCGGCCTCACCAGCCATGGCGAGCTGAGCAATGTAGTAAATACGTTTCAGCGGTGTGTTCGCATCGTCTTTCTGGATGGCGTCACGGGCGCGAAGAATCGAAACGTCACTCGTGCGCACTCTTATGCTTGCGGCGCGATCTCCATTCTGGAGAATCACGCCGTTTACGAGCACTTTTTCGTTCGGTTTCAATTTGATGACGAGACCGGTCATCTAGGCGGCTCCTTCGGGACTTCCTTGCAAACCCTGCATGATATTCTGATTAATTTCGATTAACGGATGAATACTAGCGGTGTCATCGCCATTGATAACTTTGTTGGTCGTATGACGCGTGAACTCGTAGAGATAGAATAATTGCGCCCTTAATTCCGCCGGCAGCTGATTAGTATCGCTGGCGACGTCGGCGGCAACTGTTGTCCAGAATTCCAGATTTTTACCGAGCGCGCGGGCTAGACCCATCTTGTCGTCATCGCGTGCTTTTTCGGCGGCAATGAGAGCGCTCGTCAGCCTGGTCAATAACTGACGCTCTACAGAGCGCGGCGACGCTGTTGTTTTTGTGGATTGTTGATAAGCATTTCGCGCGAGTGCCGTAACAGTCATGTCTTCTTTAACCCCTTTATCCCCCTAGTTTCTTATAAAAATCCGCGAAGGCCCGGAGGCCTTCGCGGAGGTCGTCATTATTAGCGGAACAGGCCGAGGATTGCGTTCGGCGAAGCGTTCGCAATCGACAGCGCCTGGATGCCCAGCTGCTGCTGAACCTGCAGAGACTGCAAGCGAGCAGAAGCCGCTTCCAGGTCGGCGTCTGTCAGAGAGCCGATACCTGTTTTCAGAGCGTCCGTCAGGTTGGTGACGAATTCGTTCTGAATTTCGATCCGCTTTTGAGCGGAACCGAACGAAGCAGCAGCATCGATAGCTTCAGAAATCAGCCCTTCGATTGAAACGAGCGCGGCAGCCGCATTCGTTGCGTTCGAAACGTCAAGGCCGTTCAGGTTGGCGAGACCGCCGCCCGATCCGTCCGTAACGGTGAGCTCAACAGCGATAGTTGCGCCAGAAGCGTTGGTGATGTCAGCTGTAGCGTCAGCTGAACCGCCGCCAGAGACGAAAGCTGAAGAAACACCAGAGATACCGGCGTTATTGATCAGGTTCGCAATGCCCTGAGCAACATCATCTTCATCGTCGCCTGTCTGCACTTCATAAACCAGTTTGCGGCCGTCAATACGCACTTCGTACGTATCGCCCGCCGTAAACGTCGCGCCATCGTCGATATCAAGCGAGAACACGCCTGTATCGGCGACAAGCTGAGCAGCGGTGTTGAAGCCCGTGCCGACGCCGGTCGTGCCAGCGCCAAGGCCGGCAACCGCATTACCGGCAGCGGTTTCGAGGCTATAATCCGCAACATCAATCGTGCTCGCCGTCACGTTGCCGCCCGAATCGCGGTCAAGCGAAGCGAGGAAGCTGGTCGTGTCAGCGCCTTTAAGGAAGTTGAGGCCGTTAAACTGAGCGGCTTCAACAATAGAACCGATCTGATCGCGAAGCTGGCCAATATCCGTCTGGATTTTGGCGCGGTCGACGTTGTCTTCCTGGGCCGCAACGATGAGGCCTTTCATATCGACGAGCAGTTCGGTGATTTTTTCGGCGGCGCCGCGTGCAACGCCGACAGAAGAAGCGCCAAGGTTCAGCGATGAGCTGATCGCTTCGAAGCCTTTCACGTCCGACTGCATGACAGTCGAGATAGCGAAGATAGCTGCGTTGTCACGAGCGTTACCGACTTTTTTACCGGTAGAGATTTGCTCCTGAACCATCGACAAGTCTTTGTTGACCGAACGCAGGTTCTGCAACGCCACCATGGCGGACGTATTTGTAAGTAGGCTGTTCATTTTATACTCCTGTTGGATCGTTAAGTTAACGGTCCGACCTCACGAGGGAGTTGCCGGGAGTCCTGCGGGTCGCGCAGGGTTTTCGAACCTTCTGGCCCGCGGCGCGCCGTTTAGGCGAGTCCGCAACAGCCCACCTGGACTGCATTTCGTGAAACTACACTGAAGCGTCTAACAAGCCCTTAATCACTGAACAGTTTGAATTTATTTCAATTTGCTGATTTGCAATTTAGCCCGTCAGGCTTTTGCGGCGAAGGTTGACGCGTTCGGATTTTTCATCGCTGCGCCGTCAGCGCGGTAGACGCCGGTTTTGAGGTCGGCTTCGCGCAATGTTTGAAGACGGGCGCGTGCGGCGCGCGCGCCCTCGGCTGTCGCCTTTAATATGGCTGCGTTTTCAGCGGCCTTTTCCCGGATGACGTCAAGTTCCTTGAGGATTGAGTCAGTCAGGTCTGACTCGGTAAGCTCCGCTGCGAGCGTATTGAACTCTTTTAACAGGGACTCTTTTTCCGTTGCGAGTTCCGCGACGGCGTCAAAGGCGCGTTTTGCGATGGCGGTACGCTCGGCTTCGGTGACTTTCGCAAGTCCTGAGACAATCGTTTTCAGTTTTTCTATCTGAGCCTTCACGCGCTTTCACCTTTTAACTGGCGGTAAATCTGATCGGCGAGGCCGAAACCGCCTTTTTGAGATAATTGTTCCGCATAGGATTCAACCAGCATGCGGGAGAAGGCTTCGCCGCCGAAGCCGGAATTTTCCGAAAGCGCCTTGTCGAAACCGGCATGTGAAAGCATCTCGGCGATAAAGACCGTTTCAAACTCTTTTGCCTTTTCACGGATGGCCGCATCGCGGTCCGCATCCGATTGCTCGGATGTGCTTTTCGGCGCCGTAATCTTGGAAGGCGCGATGTAGGGCAGGCCGGGGACGTCCATGAAACGCTCCGTAATAGGAAAAATTTTATGCAAACCTACGCGGCGTAACTAAAAAATAAGTTATCAAATGTAGGAAAGTCTTATGGAAAATAATTCTCTTGCGTTTTTGACATCGCTCGGCGGCAAGCTTTCCGGAAAGGAAGCTGGCGGCGCAAAACTGGCTGCGAATGCAGATAACACCGGAACGGACCGTAACGGTTTCTTTGCAATTCTGAATCGTTTGCTAACGCCAAACGAGAATGCGAATGAAAATGCCCTCGGCCAACCTCTGGGTATCGCCAACCATCCACGAGCCGACGAACTGCTCAGCGAAGCAGGGCTTGAGGGGCTCGATGCGATGTTTCCTCCGGACAATGTAGCAATTGCAACAACGGCCGCTGACGTCATTGCTGATGACGCGGTTTCGGGGCTCGCGCCGGTCGTCGGTGACGCACCTATTCATAACGTCAGTAATGCAGGCGAGTTCACGATTCAAAAGGCGAACGCCGCGGCTGGCGAGGGCGCTATTGCGACCAGCGCCTTGAAAGCTGTTCAGACCGCCACACTCGCGCCGGATGACAAGCCGGTGCTGGAGCCCGGCGCCGGGCCTCGCAGTGAGAACGCCAATGACCAGGCGTTCATGGCGCCGCGTCAGGGTGCGAACAAACCCTTTGCGCAAGGCCAGAATCCCGTCGCGATTGCGGCAAAGTCGATTGGCGAGACCATGAAGGCCGAGCACGCCGTTGCGGCGCCGGTTACAGACATTGATGCACCGGTTGCCGAACGCGCAATTTCCCGTGCGGATGCGGTCTCGGTAGCTGCTGATAAGTCTGTGTCAATCAACCCGGTGCGCGATCAGGTGTTGGCCGCGCTGGTGTCTCGCCATGGCGAGGGCAGGCTGGAAGTCCGCCTTGATCCGCCGGAACTTGGCCGGGTGATGATCCGGTTTGAGGGTGACGGAGGCGAGCTGGTGCGTGCGGTCATTTCAGCCGACACGCCCGAAACGCTGGATCTCATGCGCCGCAACGCGGATGCGTTCCACAAATCGCTGGCCGAGCAGGGTTTTGAAGGTCTTGACCTTCAATTCACTGAGCATGGCGCAAAGGACGCTTCAGACGAAGAGTTTGAAGCCGAAAAAACTTTCATTGCGGCGAATGAACTTGAGCGCGCCGCAGGACTGGAAGAGCACGACGCGACTGGTCGCATGGTTGCGCTTGGCCGTCTCGACCGCCGTCTTTAACAACAAAATTGGAGAGCGCCATGCAAGCGGCGGCTATTATTCCGACGACACAGAGTCAGCAGGCATCGTCAACGACGGCAAGCGCTGCGAGCAGCAAGAAAGAAAACGCCGGATTAAACGCCGTCGATTTTCAGAATTTTCTGACACTCTTAACGGCGCAGTTGAAAAATCAGGACCCGCTCGATCCGGCGGATTCCACGGAATTTGTGGCGCAGCTGGCGCAGTTCTCCTCCGTTGAACAACTCGTCAACGCCAATACCAAGCTCGATTCTATCGCGGATGCGCTCGGCGGCGGCGGGGGCATCGACAAGTATGCAAGCTGGATCGGAAAACAGGCCGAAGCGTCAAACGCGCCCGCCTATTTCGACGGCGATCCGGTGAAGTACCGCCTGTCGGGCTCCAGCGAAGCGGCCTATGTGCAGACAGTGATTTCCGACCGCACGGGCCGCGAAATCGCGCGCTTTCCGTCGGTGAACACCACCGGCGTTCAATCGTGGAACGGCGCGGTCAATGGCGCTCCGGTCGCGCAGGGCGCCTACGCCGTCAACGCAATCTACTACGCGGCGGACGGAACCGTACTCGGTCAGGAAGCGGCGAACACCTTTGGCGGCGTACGCGAAGTGCGTCTCAATGCCGAGGGCGAGCCGGCCATCGTGCTTGAAGGCGGCGTTGAGATCACGCCGGCCCAGATTGCCGGGCTTGGTCTGTTGGATGAAGAGTCATCTGAATAACTAGAATCATTAGTGTATCCGATTATGGAGCCACACGCCTTAAGAACTCTGCAGGCTGATTACTTCAAAGACGTAATTTCCGATATATAGCTTATTATTTTCGATTCGGGCGACTACGGAATCATGATCGTCTCTGATTGTTATCTTCCCAGACTTTTGCAGCCAGCTAAATTCCCCTCTTTCCTGTAATTCAAATAATAGTAGCGAATCTGGAGATTGAAAATCTTTAGAATTTCTTGGAAGCGACCGGAATATACAATCGCCCTCGGCTTTTTCTCCCGACATTAAAATGAAGCCAAGATGGTCTTGTGAAAGTCGTCTAATTGCAAAGCTCATGTGCTTGCATAACAAACAAGAAACAGAAGTGTCTAGTAATTCTGCATCCCGATGTCCTGGATCAGGACTTGAAGCGCGCCGTCGCCGATGATGGTTTTTGAAATCGTCAGAATCTCGGCCTTGACTTCATCCATCATGGCGCTGTCTTCGAGCATGAGGGGCAGATCGCCTTCGCCCGCTTTCACGATGAGATGCGCGAGAATCGCATCGCGAAGGCGCGGCTCGTAAGCATACACCGTCTCACCCTGTTCGCTGTTTACCTCGATGTTGATATCCATGATCATCATCGACTTCGGCTTGCCGTTCTCGACGACGGGCACCACAAACTGGCGGCCGAATTTCATGTACACCGTGCTTGAGGCGTCGGCCTCGCCATGGCCGCCTTTTTTCTTTTTCTTCTTGTCTTTCTTGTCGCCGTGGCTGTCGTCACTTTCGGCGCCATGACCTTCTTCCGCATGTTCGCCAGCATCGGCATGCTCCTCACCGCCTTGCGAGGCCTGCAGTTTGAAGAAATAGCCGCCGCCGCCGCCAGCGACGCCGGCGATCAGGATGACGATAATGGGAAGAAATTTCTGCATGTGTCCTGTCTATTTGGATATCTTAAAAACTGAGGCTGTTTACAAAGCCTTCATCCTGAGGGCGAAAATTTCTTCGCCCTTCGAGACGGCCTAAAGGCCTCCTCAGGATGAAGAAATTTTTGCGTCTCGAAGGATCGAAGGCGAGAATCATTTCCGGAAGAACCTCTCTAGAAGGGCGAGATCATGTCGATGATCTGCTGACCGTAGCGGGCCTTCTGCAGATCGCTGATCTGTCCGCGCCCGCCATAGGAGATTCGCGCGTCGGCGATCTTGTCATAGGTGATGATATTGTTGCGCGAGATATCTTCCGGCCGGATGATGCCGCCCACGAGCAGTTCTCGCAACTCGTAATTGACGCGCACTTCCTGACTGCCAGAGATCGCGAGGTGACCGTTCGGCAACTCACCGACGACGGTCGCAGCCACACGCAACGTGATCTTCTCTTCACGTTTGATGGTGCCGTCGCCTGACGAGCTGGTATTCGACGACGTTTCAATCGCCGGGTCGAGACCTGCGCCGCCGGGTAATACGCCCTGCGCCAGTGATGGAACGCCTAAAAGGGCGGGAACCGAAAGATCGTCCGATGAAGAACGCGAGCGGTCCGTGCGGTTTTTGATTTCCGCTTCCTCGTCGATCTCGATAACCACGGTGACGATGTCGCCAGTCTTGCGTGCGCGGCGGTCGCCGAACAGCGACGTCGGCCCTGAATGCCAGAGCGATGCGGATGTCGGTTTCGCTTCCGTCGCGACAATGTTTTTCGGCGGTACGTTGTAGCGTTCCGGCGAGGCCGCTGGCATCGGGTTGCGCATTTCACCCACCGGCGACATGGACGGCGGCTGAAACATGTGATCGAGCCGGTTCGATGAACAGGCTGACGCCGCGAGCGCGGCGGCGATGATCAATGTGGTTTTGCTGGCATGCGTCATGGGATTCACCGGGTTTTCACTTTGTTTGGCCCGACGACTTCCGCCGTCAGGATAATTTTCGAAGCAAGGTTCATCACGCGCACCGTTTCGCCCTTGGCGCCTGCGTCGAGCGCGCGGCCTTCGGTCGTGATCAGCAGGGCCCCGCGCTCGAACTCAAGCAGCACAATGGCGTTGCGTTCAATCAGCGTCGGCATGCCGATATCATTCGCCGTGATGACTTTTCCGGCATAGACCGAGCGCTTCAGCTCCATGCCAATGAAGGGATCAAGCGCCGCAGCGTCGCCGTCAGTGGCAAGGTCGGAGGAATGGAGTATGGCGCCAGCGCGCAAATGTTGCGCAGCTTTTACCGGCTGCAGTTTTTTCACCGCCGCCACTGTGGCAATGATTGGCAGATCATCGCTTGCTGAAGCTTCCGCAGGGTTCACCGGCGCATCGGCGGTTTCCGCAGCGATGGCGCCGGTTACGAAAGCGCCTGCTAGCGCGAGCGCGTATGGTGCAAGACGTTTCATGGCGTTACCGGATCTGCGTTGTCGAGCCGAGCATCTGGTCGGCGGCGGAGATGACTTTCGAGTTCAGCTCATAACCGCGCTGCGCCTCGATCAGGTCGGCGATCTGCTGCACGACGTCCACGGATGAATCTTCCAGGAAGCCCTGGCGGATGTTGCCGCGGCCGTCGATGCCGGACTCGCCGGGGATCGGCGCGCCGGAAGCTTCGGTTTCGCGGAAGAGATTGCCGCCGATGGCCTCAAGGCCTTTTTCGTTGGAGAACAGCGTCAGGTTGATCGTACCGATCTGCTGGCCGCCCGTCTGTCCGTCGAAATAGGCGAAAACCTCGCCATTATTGTTGATGGTAATCGAGCGCGCGTCTTCCGGGACGGTGATATCGCCGGCGAGGGGATAGCCCTCGGATGTCACGACCAGGCCTTCGCCTGTGCGCTTGAACGAACCGTCGCGCGTATAGGCGGGATCGCCTGAAGGAAGCGTCACCTCGAACATGCCGCGGCCTTCGATAGCGAGATCGAGATCGCCGCCGGTCTGGCGCAGCGGACCCTGTTCATGATTGACGGAGACGGCCGCCGTCCGAACGCCGAGGCCGATCTCAATACCGGAGGGCGCGATGAGGCCCGTCGATGATGAAATGGCGCCGGGCGCGCGAAGCTGCTGGTAATGCAGGTCCGCAAATTCGGCGCGGCGCGTCGAATAGGCCGTCGTGCTCATATTCGCGATATTGTTCGATACGACTTCGACGCGCTTTTGCTGCGCATCCATGCCGGTCGCTGCGATTCTCAAGGCTTGCATTTCAAACCCTCCTTTAAAAAAGAGCCTTAGCGGCTTCTCATAGCTTCAACGGTTTTAGAAATCCGCTCGTCTTCGTCTTTCAGAAGTTTCTGCCCCATCTCGTAGGCGCGTTGCACTTCGATCAGGCGCGAGATTTCAAGCACCGGATTGACGTTCGATTCTTCGACAAATCCCTGACGCATTTTTGGCTGCTCAAGAGCCGTCAGTTCTCCGGTGGACCGGAGGAGATTGCCGCCTTCGCGCATCAGCGTTGTCGGGTCGGCGGTAACGAGCCCCATACGGCCGATAGGCGCGCCGTCAGCGGCTATGGAACCGTCCTGGGCAATGGTGATGGATTCTGCATCCGGCGGAATGGCGATTGGCGACGAACCTTCGCCGAGGACGAGATAGCCGTCCGGCGTCACCAGCTGGCCTTCGCGGTCCATCATGAACGAGCCGGCGCGGGTCAGGCGCTCGCCGCGCGGCGTTTCGACGACGAAGTATCCTTCGCCTTCGATGGCGACATCGTAGCGCGCGCCGGTTTCAACAAGCGCGCCCGGCGCAGCGTCGAAAAACCGTCCGCCCACATTTGTCTGTGACAGGGACCGGTCCTGCGGCTCCAGCATGCGGATATATTCCGAAAAGACAAAGCCTTCGCGCCGATAACCGGCGGTGTCGGCATTGGCGATATTGTTCGCAATGCTGTTGAGCTCTTTGGAAAGTCCCGCCTGCTTTGAAAGCGCGACGTAACTGGTGTTATTCATCGCCCAATCCCCTCTGCATCAAGTTTGTTTCTTTTGCGACGCCGGTTGAATACTCGGCGAGCGTATCGATAGCGCGCACGCTGACCGCCGGCGCCGGCGCAAACATATGCGCCAGTGCGGCGAGCAGTTCCGGGTCCTGCGACAGCGCTTCGCGCGCGCCGCCGGGCAGGGCCTTGAGCCCTGCGTTCAGCGCGGCAAGCGATATGCGCGCGGCGCCGCCGATGGTTCGTTCTGCTGTTGGCGCCTTGTCGAAGGCTTCCATGGCGAGCGCCCAGTCTCCGGCGCGCCAGGCGGCGCGGGTCATGGCGTCATCGGATTGTCCGGTTCGCACCGCCGTTCTGACAACGCCAAGCGCGCCTGCACGTTCTTCAAGGCGCTCATATGCTTCGACTTTAAGCGCGGCGACTTCCCTGTTGTTCTGAACCTCGGCGGCGGTCTCCAGCGCGGCCCTTGCATCGCCGCTGTTCAACAGCGTACGGACCTTGATGATTTTGGCCTCAGCGCGACGCGAAGCCGGAACATCGCCAAGCGCGTCATCGACGAGATATTTGGCGCCGAATTTTGCAAGCTCGCGCGCAACGGCGATATTGACCTCGGCGTCTTCGCCGCCACTCACCAAATCCTTGTGCTCAAAAAATGCCTGAATGGCGGCGAGGCGGGTTTCCTCATCACTCAATAGGGCGTTCATGATCATCGAGCGTCCGACTGCGGCCGCAGCAGGCGCAGCCTTTGGCGCCGACTGCGCGGATGCATGAAGCACCGCAATGCCTTCCGGCAGGCGGCCCGCAGCGGCAAGCGCCTTTGCGCCCGCGAAAGATGCGCGGGCTTCGGATACGCTCATCTCGCGCTTTGAGGTTTGTTGCGCGAGATCGTCAAGAAAACCCTCATATGCGACCTCGGCGCGTTTTTCGTAATCCTCGGCAAGCACGGACAGGGCCCTGCTTTGCAACGGGCCAGGCGTTTGCGCCGCCTCGGTAATCTGCGCATCGAGTTTTGCTGTTTTTTCGGGCGTTGTACCACCCAATGCTTTTTCCAGAATGGCGAGCGCCGCCGTGCGTTCCTTGCCGCGGGCTTCGCCCGCAACATCATAGGCAACTTTGGCAAGTGTCCTGTCGCCGCTTTCAAGCGCGTTGAGCGCTAGATATTCGGCAATCGGACCGCGCAATGGCCGCGTCATCGCCTGTAACGCATTCACATGCTTGTCGGTCATCGTGGGTGCGTCATCATCAGCGCCTGACGCCGCAGCGGTTTTCACCATCTCGAAAAACGCACCGCAATGCTGGTAGGGCGCAATCGCTTCGCGCGCATGGGCCTTGGCGCCGGACGCAAGATAGGAAAGGGCGGCCGCGACCGCCATATTCTCGTCGCCGTCTGCGGCGCGCGGCGCGGCGATGGCGCTTGCTTCTTCAAAAAAGCCGATGTGGATATAGGCGAGGGCGAGCGTGCGGGCGAGATCCTGGCTTTCCTGCTCATCTTCGGAAAGCTCAAGACGTTGACGCAGCTTGGCGATGGTCGAATAGTCGAGTTTTCCTTCTTCGCTCAAGGGCTCGTCGAACAACACAGGATCGACGCACGCAGCAGACGCTTCCACATCCGCGGCGTAAGTCATTTGCGGCGGGTCAAGGCGCGTCTCGTGCGAGACCGGCGTATCATGTGCCGGCGCCGGATCGAATTCAGGCGCCGAATGTGACGCTTGCGTAGGTTCCAATGCAGGCTGAGGTTCGGGCAGCTTGTATTCTGGTTCTGGCTCATTGCGTTTCTCATCGATTTTGAGCTGCACGACGCCCTGGTGGCGGGCTTCGGCCAACAGCGCGATCATCCGGTCGCGCGCTTCGCGCATGCTTTCCGGCGTGGACGGCGCGTTTTCGGGCGCCTGTCGTGCGGCTTGCCGCATGGCGTCGGTTTCGGGCGTATCTTCCTGCATCGGCGTGAGCGGGGTCGGGCCGTTGTTGAAAATATCAACGACGATCGAGCCGCCATCGCCTTTCGAGGTGCGCACCGGGCAGTCGCAGGTCAGCGTGAGCACCAGCGAGCGCGTTTCGGCGCCGTCAACAACGCGTGCAGTCAGAACGCGGTGCGCTTTGCGCTTTTCAAGAATATCGGAAAGCTCAAACTCATAATCCTTGCTGGGCAGCGCGATCTCTACCTTGCGGTCGGATGTGGCGATGCGCCAGTCCGCAGGCGCCGACGGGATTACGAGACGCGAATATTCTCCATGTTCGCCGGCGCGAACGGGCAATGTCTCCGAAGCGAACAATGCGCCCGGAAACATCAGCAGGAAAATTATGACGGCTGTGCGCATCATTATGCGGCTTCTTTCTTCAGCGCTTTCAGCGCTTCTTCGATTTCAGTGAATTTCGGCCGGTCATGGCTCGGGATGTTTCGGCGCGCGACTTCAACGCACATTTGCGGCGAGTGCATTTGCAGATGCGCGACGATGGTTTCACGAATCAGCTGATAAAATCGCTGCTCTTCTTCATGAACCGCCATGATCTTCGCGGCGAGCGGACCAACAAGACTGTAAGCGAGGAAAACGCCGAGAAACGTACCGACAAGCGCGCCGCCGATCATCTGTCCCAGCACTTCCGGCGGCTTGTCGATAGACGCCATGGTTTTAATAACGCCGAGCACGGCGGCGACGATGCCCAGCGCGGGCAGGGCGTCGGCAGTTGTCTGCAATGCGTGTCCCCCATGCATGCTCTCTTCGTGCAGCGCCTCGAGTTGCTTTTCGAGCAGATCTTCGACCTGATGCGGATTGTCAAAATTCATCAGGATCGAGCGAATCGTATCGCAAATGAGTTCAGTTGCTTCGTGATCCTTTGCGATTTTCGGATAGCGCGTGAAGATCGAGGACTCTTCCGGGTTTTCGATATGCGCTTCGGCCTGCACAGGGCTTTCTTTCGCCACGCGCAACAGCTCATACATCAGGCAAAGAAGATCCTGATAATCAGCGCGTTTCCATTTCGGACCGGTTAGCGCTTTCATGATGTCGCCGCCGGCCTGTTTGATGACGCTGAAACTGTTGCCGACGAAAAACGCGCCGACGGCGGCGCCGCCAATGATCATGATCTCATAGGGCAGGGAGTGCATGATGATTTCCATCTTGCCGCCGGCGATGATGTAACCGCCGAAAACCATGCCAAGAGTGATCGCTATTCCGAGAAGGCTTCCCATAACACCACGAATTAAGCGCTTAAAACTTTAACGAGTCGCTTAAGGAGTGTTTCATGAAGAAGTTAATCATCACTGAAACCGGATAGTGCATTTGCTTCTGGAACGAGCTTTTGCGCGCGTAATCTTGCCGCGCCTATTCGCCTTGCGTTCTGTTGGCGAGGATGACGCTGACGAGATACGCTTTTTGCGAGTCCATATTGGCGACAATCTGCGCCGCCTGTTCGCTGTTCATGGATGAAATTAACCCGGCGGCAAACTTCGCATCCATTTCGTTGATGATCTGACCGGCCTGGGCGGGTTTCATGCCTTCATAAATCGCCGCAAGCTTGGCGATGTCTTCGTTACGCGCATCCTGAACGATCTTGATGCTCGCCTGCAGCTTATTGTTGGCTTCTTCGAGTTCGGCGAGGCGCTTTTCGACCTGTGCTTCATAGGTTTTAAGCTCAGCTTCGCGATCGGCGATTTTCGTCTCTCGGGCGTCAAGCGCATACATGCGGTCTTTTACCGCCGCCGCTAGCTCCCCATCGATATGCGTGTTTGCCGGCGTCACGGCGTGATCGACGCGCGCAGGGGTTCCAGCGCCGGCGATGTCGGACGCCAAAACCGCGACGCGGCCAATGAAGGAGCCGAAAAAGACGACCCCGAGAACTAGAAGCGCTCTGGTTTTCATAGGAGTTAACCGGCGAGCCTTTTCATCGAGCGCTGATTGCGCGCATTCATCAGAGCGGCGGAGACTTTCGACTGCCGCCGTTTTTTGGGTTTCGCCGGCGCCTCATCCTCGTCGAGATAGGAGACGTTATCCGCCAGATCCGGCTGAGTATGACGCGTGCCCGGACCATCGGGGTCCGGCTCGTCAACCAGGAAGAAATCAATCTGCTGATCCAGACGCTCCTGCAGCGCGCGCGCCTTGGCGAGCCGCTCGTCAAGCGACGCGGCCGCCTTGCCGGAGGCGTCATTGACGTCGCGAATGGCGATTTCCGCAAGTTCGCTGATCACGTCAATCATTTCAGTGAGCTGTGGCAGGATTTCCTTCGTCTCTTCAATGAGCGGCGATAATTCGGAAATACTTTCCGCACTGGTTTCTTTAGCCATGGCGACAGTCGAACGCGCCTGATCAACCGTATGCGACATGGTCGCGATCGTTGCGCCGAGACCTTTCTCGGTGCTTTTCAGCGCCTCGAGTTTTCGGCTCAGAATGAAGCAGTAAAACGTTGCAGCGCCGGAAGCGGCGAGCAGCATAAAATTGATGATCATCTCCATTTTCGAGAGCCCCTCAAGTTAATACGAAGTCTGTGATGAGAACGCTTTCTATGTGAGCGTCCGGAACGACGGCGTTAATACGCCGCAGGATTTGTGCGCGCAGGCGAGACATGGCGGCGGGATCTTCGAGAACCGCGCCGTCAACAGAGCGCAGGTAAGTGTTGAGCACGTCTTTCACATAAAACCCGTTTTCCAAAAGCAACTCCGCATCCTCTTCGCCTGTCTCCAGAACAAGCGTGATTTTCAGATGCTTTGACCGGCCGATCGGCTGGATAGAAACGATGATCGGATCGAGCGCTAAAAAAGTTGCATGCTCACTGTGCTGAATTTTACCGATAGCCTTGATATCGCCTTCACCGTCTTTTCCGCCGTGGCCGCCGCTTTTTTTCTTCGTCTTTTTCTTTTCGTCGTGACTGTCGGCTTCATCACTATGTTCGTCATCTGCATCAGCGTGCTGTTCTTCACCATCGCCGCCGCCTGGCGCAAACATGAAAGCGGCGCCGGCGGCGACGCCGGCGACTACGATAGCCGCGATAATCATAGGGATGAGACCGAGGCCTTTTTTCTTTGGCTCTTCGGTTTCTTCGCCTTCTACCGGCTCTTCTTCCGCTGTCGTTTCTTCTTCCGCCACAGTTTTTCCAGTTGATGGGCCGTCTGTTGATGGCCTGATCATGGTTAATCTTGGAACGCACTTTAGGCATGCATTCGTAAACTCAAAATTAATCAAACATCTAGAAATTAATCATGAAAATTAGAAACGCAGCGGACAACGCTTTCTGCAAATAGGCCGGGGTTAATGCTAAAACTTGCTTCTGTATGGAACGAGCTTTCCTTCTCGCGCAAAGCCATTCTTGTAGGCGTGCTCGTCACGACGCTGATCGTTTGTTCAGCGGTGATGAATATGGCGACCAAGCCGCGTATGGCCTTTTTATATGGCGGGCTTGATGCTTCGGCCGCGGGGGACGTCCTTTCTGCGCTTGAAGCGATGGATGTGGAAGCAGATGTCCGGGGCGAGGCTATTTATGTGCCGGAACCGCGCCGCGATGCCCTGCGCATGGCGCTCGCCCGGCAAGGGTTACCGAGACAGGGCCAGCCTGGTTTCGAATTGCTTGACGATTTAAACGGTTTTGCAACGACTTCGGAAATGTTCGACGCCGCCTATTGGCGCGCCAAGGAGGGCGAACTGGCCCGCACGCTGCTGGCGACGCCGGGCGTAAAATCTGCTCGCGTACACATTGCGGTTCCGAAATCATCCTCATTTACTCGCCGCCGGCAGCCGCCCAGCGCCTCGGCGACGATAACCATGAGCCGCGGCCGCCTCGACGTAAATCAGGCGACCGCCATGCGTTACCTGATCGCGCTCGCAGTGCCCAACCTCAATCCGGAGCAGGTGGCGGTGATCGATTCAGTTAACGGCGTGATCTTGAAGCCCGGCGCTGGCGACCCGATGGAAGTGGCCGAGGGCGAGGTGGGCGATCGCGAGCGCAAGCTTGAAGGCAGCCTCAGAGACCTGCTTGAAGCCCGGGTCGGTCCCGGCAATGCGCGGGTAACGGTTTCTTTAGATATTGATCGCGAACGCGAGACGGTTTCCGAACGGATCCTTGACCCCGACAGCCGGGTGATGATGGGCCGCGAGACAACCGATATGTCGGAATCCGGCACCGGCGGGACGAGCGCGGTGACGGTTGCCAGCAACCTGCCAGACGGCGAGGCTGGCGGCGCACAAACGCCATCGAGCAATTCGCGGTCCGAAACCAACGAAACAACGCGTTTTGATATTTCAGAAGTGCAGCGGCAGCGTGAAAAAATGCCCGGCGCGATCTCACGCGTGCATGTGGCGGTGCTGATCAACGAACCGCCGGCGGTCGAGGGCGAAGCCGTTACGCCGCGTACGGATCAGGAGCTGCAGTCCATTCGCGACCTTGTTACCGCTGCTGTCGGATTCGAGGAGGCGCGCGGAGATGTGGTCACTGTGAAATCAATGCCGTTCCATGAATATGAAGTGGTGGAAACGCCAGAGGAAACCGGCGGGATCATGCTGTTCCTTCAACAGAACGTCATGTCGATCCTGCAGATCGTTATTCCGGCGCTGGTTGTCATCGTGCTCGGCATGTTCGTGTTGAAACCGGTGCTGACGCAGGATGTCGCCGGCGGCGGCGCGCAGGCGCTAGCCGATATGTCCGGGACAGGCGCGAACGCCGCGCCGCAGCTTGCCGCGCCGAAATCGCCGCTTGACGAACTGCGCGATGCGAGCGCAGCCGACAAGGAAGCGACTGCAACAGTGCTCAAATCCTGGCTTGGCGATACGGAAAGGGCGGCGTAAATGACCGGTTCCGCTCTCGCCACATCGGAAGGAAGCGCGCGCCAGAATGTGCGGTTTCCCGTGCTGCCGGGCCGCACGCCTGTTTCGCACGGCACGGATACGACGTGTGAATCCTATCGCACCGGTCACCGCGACGCATCAATTGAGTACGCGGAAGAAAAAGCGAAACTGCAGAAATCTCATGATGCATTCGTCGACAGCGTCGGCGTGATGCTGAACGAGATGGAAGCGCGTTATCGCGATGAATCTTTATCGCTGATCGCGCGGCTGTTCTCCGCCGTGGCGCCCGCTATGGCGCGTGCCTCGTCGCTATCGGAAATCATGTCGCTGGTCGAAGAACGCATTACGCGCTCGGGCGATGAGCTGAAACTGCGTGTTCATCCCGACCTTGTGTCGCATTTGCCGGGTAAGGCGCAGAAAACGCTGAGTGAAAATCCGCGCATCAACCTTGAAACCGATGAGGCCTGTTCGCCGTCCGCCATCGATGCAAAATGGGCCAAGGGCGGTTTTGTCAGCGATCCGGACGCGTTGATTGAAGAAATCTTGAAAACGCTCGGCAGTGAAGCGCCAGGCGCAGAGGAGACGAATGATGAGCAGTAACGCCAATGAAGTGGTTGCCGATGACGATGTCGTCGCCGAAGCGGTGGCGGATGAGGGCGCCTTGCGCAACAAGAACATTCTTGAACTCCCCGTGCGGATTGTTGTTTCCGTCGGCGGAGCTCAGGTCTCTGTCAAAGACCTTCTTGACCTTAAACAGGATACCGTCATCGATCTCGATGCGGCGATTGACGATCCCGTAGACATCTATATAGGCGACCGCCTGATCGCGCGCGGTGAATTGGTTGAAGCCAGCGACAATGAAAACGGCATCGGCGTTAAGCTGATCGAAGTTTGCGGTTTGGGCGCCTAAGGCAAGCATGCGCCGGCTGACCGTCATATTCGCATTCCTCATTGCAGCGAGCTTCATGTTTGCGTCGCCTGCCTATGCGCAAGAATCGGCGCCCATCGGCGAGAATATTGCGGACGGTGTTGGCGTTCTCGATGCAGTGGATGAAGCGGGCGGTCTTTCAAAACGCATCATCCAGATTTTCCTGCTGGTCACCGTTTTAAGCCTCGCGCCGGGCATCGCCATGATGGTGACGTGCCTGCCGTTTATGATCATCGTCCTGTCGATTTTGCGTCAGGGCGTCGGCCTGCAGCAGGCGCCGCCGAACATGCTGATCGTGTCCGTGGCGATGTTCCTGACGTATTTCGTCATGGAGCCGGTGTTCAAGGATGCGTGGACCTCCGGCGTGCAGCCCATGCTGAACGGCGAAATGCAGGAAGACGCGGCGTTCGGCGAAACCATGCGGCCGTTCCGCAGCTTCATGGAAGCGCGTGTCGATCCCGGCGCTGTTGATGTTCTTCAGGATGCGCGGCCGGTTGAAATGCAAACCCCGATAGAAGAGGGGGCGACGCCGCTGTCGCTTCTGGTTCCGGCGTTTGTGCTGTCGGAAATTCAGCGAGCGTTTGAAATCGGTTTTGTCGTGCTCCTGCCTTTTCTGGTGATTGATTTGCTTGTGGCGTCGATCCTGATGGCCATGGGCATGATGATGGTGCCGCCGGCGATTGTCTCCCTGCCGTTCAAGGTGGCGTTCTTTGTGCTGACAAACGGGTGGGTTGCTGTTTCGGGCGCGCTGGTAAGAGGGTACACGTAATGGCCAACACGGCATTGCAAAAAGTAGATCCCAATTCGCCCATGGAGACCTGGTTCACCCGGTCGCACAAGGCGGCGATCGTGCTTGCGTCCCTGTCGGCGGAAACGGCGGCGGCGATTGTCGAGGACATATCCGACGCGCAGCTCAAAGCTTTCGCCAAGGCGTTTTGCGAACTGAAATCCGTGCCGCCGCAGCTTTTGCATGCGGTAGCGCAGGAATTTCTCGCGGAGATCACCAAAACCGACAACGATCTCGCCGGCGGCGCCGATGAGGCGCGGCGGGTGCTGGGCCTGATGACCGAAGAGGAGCGCGCCAGCCGCATTCTTCAGGAATTGAATGGCGGCGCCGAAACGGGCGGCAATATCTGGGAGCGGGTTGAAAAGCTCGACGACGAAGTGCTCGCTGAATACGTCCAGAAACAGCGCATGCCCGTGGGTGCGGCGATTCTCGCCAAGCTGAAATACGAAAAGACGGCAAGCGTCCTGAATGTCGCCGAGGACGGTTACGCCAAGAAAGTTCTGTTGGAACTCGCCCATAAAAAGCCGCCGTCACCCGCGGCGATTGAGGCGATCGCCCAAGTGATCGAGGAAGATTTGCTGAAACCCGCGCCGGGGGCCGAAGACGAAGACGCTGAAGGCGAAGAGGGCGAAGAAAAGAAAGACACGGGCGCAGGCGCCGTTGTGGGCGAAATCGTCAACAACCTGCCAGGCGCGAAACGCGACGCTTTCATTGCGCATATCAATGAGACCGATCCGGAAGTCGGCGCGGCTGTCAAGAAAGTGCTTCTTCTGTTCGAACACCTCCACGCGCGCGTGCCGGCAAACGGCGCGCCGGCCGTCATGCGCGATATCGAGCGTGAAACGCTGCTTATGGCTATCAAGCATGGGCAGAAGAATGCGCCCGAAACGGTGGAATTCCTGTTCGCCAATATCTCGAAACGCATGGTCGAACAGTACAAGGAAGAACTCGCCGAGATGGACGAACCGTCAGAGGCCGACGGCGAGGCCGCCCAGCGCGAGATTACATCCGCTGTGCGCCGCCTCGTCCGCGACGGCGAGTTCAAGCTCAATGCGATTGAAGAACCGGAAAGCGCGGAAAAAGCGGCTTAGGGTTTCGATTATTTCTGCAGGCCTTTTATAGCGGGCTGAAACAGCAATTTTATATATGATCGCAGCAAGAGGATTTGTTGAGACGTTATTTTTGGATTGTCTAAAGCGCGCGACATGACTATGCCGCCCTCGGCAACTGAGCTAAACATATCCGCCAGGTGGTCGAGATCCACATCATCCTGCATGGGATATGTTAATACCACATCATCAAGCATTGAGCGGAATCGTTCGCGCCACCCTAAGACAGCGCGTTTGTTTGCTGCGCGTACATCCTTGTTAAATAGCCGGTCCTGGTAAGCGGCGGTCGCGACAATGCATCCGGGATGACCGTTTGGCATGTCCTCAATCAATTCGGCTAGTAACTTTAATCCAATTAACACCCGCTGCAGAGGATCGTCGGAGAGTTCTTTGGCTCGCCCTAGTAAATCATCAAACAATTCATCTTCGACAACAATGTGTCGTTCTATAAGGGCGTGCGCCAATGCGTTCTTATCTTTAAAGTGATAAAAGAAACCGCTTTTGGTGATTTCAGCGCTAGCGACAATTTCTTCGATCGATGTGGCGTCAAAACCTTTCGCGAGGATGGACTCCTGAGCGACATCGAGAATACGAATCCGCGTTTCACTTCCTCGCGACATTGACTGAGCCTCCTTCAACTGTACCAGCAGTACAGTACTTGCAGTGCGGTTTCTGCCCACTGTTTTCTTAAAACCAAATTTATATTGCCGCAAGTAGATGATTTTAAACACATAAATCGAGTTTTTCGACTGCACCATGTGTTCACTGGTGCCGGGCATGTAGCTCATTCATATGAGCCCGCAACGAAGTAAAGAAAAGGAGATCAAACATGTCGCGCATCGAGCAATTGCTATCGGCGGAACGGCCGTTTTTGACCGACGGCGGTTTCGAAACGTCGCTATTTTTCAAAGACGGCTTTGACGCCCCTGAATTTGCCGCGATTACGCTGATGGATAATAAAGACGCCGTTGATGCTATGAAACGCTATTTTGACGGCTTTCTGGCAATGGCGGAATCCGTCGGCGTTGGGTACGTGCTAGATACAAATACCTGGCGCGGAAGCGTAGCGTGGGCCGAAAAACTCGGTCTCACTGAAGATGAATTGTTGGTACTGAGCCGTGACGCCGTGGATCTGGCTGTCGACATACGCAAAAAATGGGAATCTCGCGTTTCACCCATTCTTGTGAATGGCGTGATCGGTCCTGCTGGCGACGGGTACGCGCCCGATCAGTTATTGAGCCCCGAACAGGCCCGAAAACTACATGCGTCGCAAGTCAAGATATTCGCAGACAAAGAAGTGGATATGATATCCGCCATCACCATGACCCATGTGGGCGAAGCCATCGGCATCACGAACGCTACTGATGAGGCGGGGATTCCTGTTGTCATTTCATTTACAGTTGAAACCGACGGTCGACTGCCTGCTGGCGAAACCATCGGTGAAGCTATCAATGCTGTGGACTCGGCCACGCAACATGCCCCGCTCTACTACATGCTGAACTGCGCCCACCCCGATCATTTCAGCGAAGCCCTGAAAAGCCAGGAGGCGTGGATCTGGCGTATCGGCGGAATAAGAGCCAACGCGTCGCGGCTTTCCCATGCCGAACTCGATGCTGCAACAGAACTCGACGAAGGCAATCCAGAAGAGTTTGGGCGGCTGCACGAAGATATGATCGGCATGTTGCCGAACTTGCGTGTTGTTGGCGGATGTTGCGGCACGGATCACCGGCATGTGCAGTGCGTGTCCCGTCATGTGCATGTCCGGAACGCGGCCTAGGGCGGGCGGCGTGCTGGTGCGGTGCTAAAGAATATGAACAAGTAACAAAGAGCGGCTCAAAATGGCCGCTCTTTTCCGGTTTACTCCGGTTACGTCGATGCCTACTCACGACTCCGCGCAGCCTGGTGTCTACTGGCTCCGGATCAACTCCGGGACCTCAGAATGAACGCTATTCAGGCTCAAACTTTTTTTGCAAAGCGCGAATAGCGTAATAGCCGCCAGTATATCGAACGAATTCTCGCGCTGTGCCGCTTTCAATCATGAGCTGATCGAGGTTTCTATCGTCATCCAAGTAGCAGCGAGCAACAACACGGTCGAAACGATCCACGGTAATCCATTCGCACCTCAACAGTTTTCCATAAGCGATTTTTTTCAATGCGTTTGTGGCGTCGGCGCCGGCGGGTGAACCGAGCTCCGGCGCATCGACGCCCCAGAGCCGAATGCGAGGTTCAATTCCGCTAATGACGAGCGTATCCCCGTCGACGATTCTAACGACCCGCCCCTCGAAGTCTCCCGACGGGAAAATTGCTTTTCGGTAGTCATTTCCAAGATATGCGGCGAAAAACAATGCCGCCCAGGCAACTGCAGTGACCGCATACTTAAGCCTACGAAGCTGCTTTCGAACAAAGCGTACAGTCTTGCTGCGTGCTGATTTTGCAATTTTGACGGCCCGACGCCGATATGGTCGGAGCCGGCGTACATTACTGGTTCTTTGCAATTTCCTTCTCACGTAAGAAAGATACTGCATCGCATGCAAAGTCGCCAGCACAACTCCAATCCAGATAAGTTATATCGGACCGTTCAAAACGCCCATTGTTTGAATCAAGCCCGAGATGGCCGGATGCGGGTGAAAGTTTCGCCTCCCCACAAGGGGGAGGTGAATAGTTCATTTCATCCGTAACGAGAAATACCGCCCTCAAAACAGGCGGGCGCCGTTCATGATACCACGAAAAAAAACATGGTGGATAGATATCCACGGGGTTCTCCGGCGCCCTTATGATGCTGCGTGAAATTGTATTTGCGACTTTGGCGCCGTGCAAAACGGGCAGATGACGCGCCAGCAGTCAGCCGGCCCTCGAAGCGGCGCCTGGCGAACGGATAAGGTTTGGAATGACTGAAATGTTGCACAACTCGGTCGGGCAAAGTTGCACAACAATCGGCTGCAGCCCTTGCAGCATGCGGGTTCAATCAGCGGAGAGATTTGGAGTTGTACAAAATGAGAATAACGAAACAGACCTTGGCGGTGAGAAATCTGTTTCATCCCGCACATCCCGGCTCTTCATCCTGAGGAGCCCAAATGACTTTGCCCTACGCGACGCGTGCTTCGCATGCCCTCAGGATGAAGTCATTTGGGCGTCTCGAAGGACGGCCGGGATGTGCGGTAGGCAGGAAAGAAACGTGGAGTTACATCAACACCAGTTCGGCGTGGAGCGCGCCGGCGGCCTTGACCGACTTCAGGATGTCGATGAGTTCGCGCGGGCCGACGCCGAGGGCGTTGAGGCCTTCGATCAGGTCGGAAAGGGCGACGTTCTCCTCGACGATGCCGATGCGCCGTTCCGTCTGCTGATTGACCGTGATGGAGGTGTCCGGCAGCACGATGGTCTCGCCATTGCGCGAGAACGGATTGGGCTGCGAGACCACCGGCGTTTCGCGCACGGTGATGGTGAGGTTGCCCTGCGTCACCGCAAAGCGGGAAATCCTGACGTCCGCGCCGAGTACGACGGTGCCGGATTTCTGGTCGATGACGATCCGCGCTTTCTGTTCCGGCGTGATGCGCAGGTTTTCAATCCGGCCGAGCAGATGAACGGGTTTCAGGGGCGCGCCGGCCATGGCGACCTCTACCGTGCCCGGGTCGAGGACCGTGGCGATATTCTGGCCGAAGGCGCCGTTGATGACGCTTTCAATGCGGGTTGCCGTGGTGAAATCCGGCGAACGCAGCGCGAGGCGCAGGCTCTGCATCGAGGAGAAATCGAAATCGATTTCACGTTCGATACGCGCACCTTGCGGGATCGAGCCCGAGGTCGGCGCGCCAAATGTGACCGAAGCGCCGTCGCCTTCGGCGGAAAAGCCGCTGGCGAGCACCGGGCCTTGTGCGACCGCATAAACCTCGCCGTCCGCCGCGTGGAGCGGCGTCATGATCAAAGTGCCGCCAAGCAGATTGCTGGCGTCGCCGATGGCGGAGACGGTGACGTCGATTTGCGAACCGGCGCGCGAGAAGGGCGGCAGGGTCGCGGTGACGACGACGGCTGCGACGTTGCGCGGGCGAAAATCCTCGCCCTGAACATTGACGCCGAGACGCTCAAGCAGGCTCGACAGCGCCTCTTCCGTGTAGGGAGAATTCCTGACGCCGTCGCCCGTGCCGTCAAGGCCGACGATCAGGCCGTAACCGACGAGGTCGTTGCCGCGGACGCCTTCGACATTGACGATGTCTTTAAGGCGCACATCCGCATGGGCGGCGTCGGCGCAGAAGACAAAGCCGGTAAGGGCGGCGGTGAGAAAGATTTTCAAACGGTCAAACATGATGATTATATGTAATTTGCAAGGGTTAAACGGGAAATACGCGCCGTGAGAAGGTATGACGCCTGCAACTGCGACTCGAGCTGCTGCAGGAGCGTCGCAGCCTCGTAAGGATCGCGCGCGGTGCGTTCGTTATAGGTTTCGCCAAGGGCTGTGTATTCGGCATCGAGGCGGGCCTGGGCGAGGACCATGCGTTCTTCTGCGGCGCCGATGCGCGAACGGACTTCGGCGATGTCGTTGCCGGCTTCGATGAGGCCCGTGGCCGCCATTGAAAGTGCCGCGTCGCGGTCAGTGAATGTGGTTTCTTCCTCGGCGACGATGAGCGTCGAAAGATTGCGCAGGAGATCGCGTACAGGCTGTTCGTCCGCCTTGGCGCTGTAATTGACGAGCTCGCCGTTGGAGACTTCCGTGCGCGCGGCAAGACCGGCGCCGCCCTGGTAGATATTGGTTTCGAAACCGCCGCCCGGCGCATTGAAATAGGCGTCAAGATCAGCTTCGAGCTGCGCGGCGTCTGCGGCGCCGGCGAAAATCGCGCGAATGTCGGTGAGGAGCGTCTCAGCGTCCGCGAGCGGATTGGTCTGCACGGCGTCACCGGAAAAGAGGGCGCGGCCCTCATAACGCTGGTTGAGCGCGGTGACCGCTGCGTCGAGTTGCAGGCGCGCCTGCGTGCCGGAAATGTTGATGGCGTTTTCGTCGCGGCGGTTTACTGCGTCGAGAAGGTTTGCGCCAAGCTCCGTCGTGCCGTCGCTGGCGCGGGCGAGCGAAAGCTGGGAGGCCTGCGCGCGGCCAAGCGCGCGGGTGATCGCTGTTTGTGTATTGGAAATGTCGTCGATCGCCTTGCGCAACAACTGCGCGTCGCCGATCGAGCCGGCGAGTTCGGCATTCAGATCAGCAATGCGCCCGGTGACGAGTTCAACGCGGGTCTGCTCGCTGCGCTGTTTGATGTCGCCGATAGCGGAATTGAGCCGGCTGTATTGAAGCAATGTCGGAAAACCGTAGGAGGCCATTTGTTAGAGCTCCATCAGCCGCTGGATCATCTGATCGAGCGTTTGCAGGACGCGCGCATTGGCGGCGTAGGCCTGTTCGATGACGAGGAGGTTCTGAAGCTCGCGGTCCGTATCGACGCCGGTTTCGAGCGTTTCTGCTTCGCGAAGTCCCTGCGCCATGATTTCAGAAGCGCTCGCCCGACCGACTGCAGTTGCATGTTTGCCGCCGGCGAGGGAAGTCAAATGCGCCACGCTTTCAGATGCGCTCAGATCGCCGGACGATTGCAGCGACGCATGAGAAGGCCGCGAGTCCGACATGGCGGAGATCATGGCGCGCACAAAGGCGTCGGAGCCTGCAGCCATCGGCGCGACCGAGTTGACGCCGTCGCGCAGACGCCGTGCTTCGCCGCCCTGCGCCGGATCGACGGCGGCGTTGATTTCGATACGGCCGGCCAGACCGGTAAGGTTCGACACATCCCCTGCGATGCCGCCATCGGTAAAGACGCCAGCATCGCCCGGATTGAGAGTGGTGTCGACGGACGCGTCCTGAAAACGGCCGACAAGGTCGAAGGCGAGGGCGTCGAGCGCCGCGGATTGTTCCGGCACGACGTTGTCGCGCACGTTGAAGAGGCCGGCGAGAGCGCCGCCTTTCGCCGCCTGACTGCTGGAGCCGAAGGGGGTGATGTCTGTTCCGTCTACGGAAAGACCGGAAAGCGAACCAGCGCCGTTATCGTAAACGCTGCCGGGCGTAATGACAGGAGATTGGGTAAACTCAACCGTGCGGGCCGTGCCGGCAAGCAGAAACACGCCCTCCGGCGTCATCAGGTCAACCTTGCCGTTGTCGCGCTGCAATTCGCGTACGGGAATATTCTCATTGACCATGTCGATGAGTTGCTGGCGCTGGTCCTGAAGCGCGGAGACATCCGCGCCGCCCGCAACGCCGCGGCTGATGGCGTTGTTGAGGTCTTCAATCTGCTGCAACGCCTCGTTGACGGCATTGACCCGATTGTTGATTTCCGCATCGGCGTCGGTACGAATTCTCTGATAGGCGTCGGACAGGTGGTTGAATGTCGCTGCGAGGTCTCTCGCGGCTGTAAGAACCTGTTGTTGCAGCGTGCCGCTGTCCGGTGTCTCTGCAAGGCTTCTGAGCGCAGACTCAAAGTTGGCGTATTTCTGGAAGAGCGCATTCGGATCTTCCGGTCCGCCGAGGAGGCCGGTTATTTTTGAAAGCGCGCCCGCCGTAGCACTGTCGAAAGCAAATTGCGTATCGGCAAGCCGGCGCTCATAGGTAATCGCCGGATTGGTCGTGCGCGAAATCCCTGAAACCTCAACGCCGGCGCCGACGCCCGCTGTCACGCGTTCGGTCAGTCCGACGTCGCGGCGGCTGTAGCCTTCGGTCAGGGCATTGGCGATATTGTTGGACGTAACGCCGGCCCGCCGCGATGCGGCTGCGAGGCCGGACGTTGCATTCAAGAGCGCCTGAGAGATTGTCATTGTAACGACACCTTATCCCCGGGCGCTACCGGATGATGTCCGTTGTTTCCTGCAGCATTTCATCGACCGTCTGAATGATCTTCGCGTTCGATGAATAAGCGCGCTGCGTTTGAATAAGGTCGGTCAGTTCTGACGCGATGTCGGTCGTCGATTCCGTCAGTGCAAAGCCGATGGTGAGGCCAGCTGGTCCGTCGCCCGCATCCCAGAAATAAACGTCGCCGCTGTCCTGAGTAACGGTGAAAGCGGAATTGCCGACTGCGTTAAGGCCTTTGAAGTTTGGCACGTCGGCGACCGGAACCTGATAGATCGTACGGCGGAAGCCGGTTTCATAAATCGCCTGCAGGAATCCGCGCTCGTCGATTTCAACGGAGCTGAGATTGCCGATCGGGGCGCCATCCTTCGTCACCGACAGCGGTGCGAAGCTGCCCGAAAGCTGTGTCAGCGGCGAGGGGACGCCCGCTGTGCCGACATAGATATCAATCGGGCTCGATGCAGTGTTGATCGTCAGGTTGCCCGTTGCGCCGTCATAAGTCGCGCCTGCACCAGGCGTGATAGAGGCGACAGACCCGCCGCCTGAAACGCTGGTGTCAAACGTGACGTTGAAGCTGGCGATGGCGACAGCCGGATTGCCGGCCTCGTCATAGATGTTAACATTCCACTCATTGGATGAGCCGGAACCCGGCACGACCGGCGTGAATTCAACATTCAATGTTTGTGAACGGCCAAGCGTGTCGAAATATTCGATCGGAAGATCAAACGCCGTGCCTGCAGCGCCAGCCTCGGTTTCCGTCGCCGGCAAGTTCACGCCAAGCTGAATTTGCGTAGTCGGGGCAGCAGCGAACTGGTTGAGGTTGACGCGAACGGGTTCGAGCGCCGTCGCGCTGTCACGCGGCGGCGAGGCGACATTGCCGTTAATGTCCGCTGGCCAGCCCATGAGGTATAAACCGGATAACGTGCGTAGGTAGCCCTGTTCGTCCGTGAAGAAAGATCCGGTGGATGCAAGCATCAAAGAGCGGTCGTTAGGAGAAGCGTTGATGCCGCCAACATCCGTTACCGGCAGCATGCCGCGGCCTGAAATTGAAATATCAGTGGAATTCGCAGTTGTAACGAGGGATCCTTGCGCGCCTGCGTCACGATATGTCATTGCGCGAACGCCGCCTGCGGAATAATCGCCGCTTGTCTGACGCAGGACCATATCTGCGAATTCCGACTCGGCGCGTTTGTAGCCGTAAGTCTGTGAGTTTGCGATATTGTCCGAGATTGTACCCAGTTTCACCGCATTGACGGCAAGTCCCATCACGCCAGCATTCAGCGACGACGAAATCCCCATAACAGTCTCCCACTCCGGAAAAATTTATTGCTGTCGTTAGGTTTATCGCACCGCTGTTTAAGGAACCCCTAATGGTAAACGGGTTTTGCGTTTTATTTTTTTGTCAATAAAGTAATCGCGATGCGCCTGTTCTGTGGGGCGTAAGGATCATCGGAAAAAGGTTCAGTGTCAGCTTTACCGGTAACCTGTACAACCTGCGAAACAGGAATGCCGTTCTTGATAAGCATGCGACGGGCCGCATGCGCCCGATCGGTTGAAAGCTCCCAGTTTGTGTAATTGGCGTTGCTGGAAAAAGCGTGCGCGTCCGTGTGTCCGACAATCGCCATGTTATTACTGACCGTTGCTAACACGGGCGCAATGACTTCTAACAAATCGTAAAGCGTTCGCGACGGGTTTGATGATCCGACGTTGTAAAGCGGCCGGCCGTCAGCATCGACGAGCTCGATAACAAGGCCGTCCGGCGTCATCCGAGTCTGGATGTGTTTGGCAAGATCGCCCTCTAGGGCGGTCATCGTCTCGGCGTCTATTTCACTCTGGACGGATTCAAGGCTCTTTTCGGCGTCTCCGATCTCATTATCGACGCCTTTGCCTTCCAGCGGGGCGTCCATGGAGTTTTCAGGCCCGTTAACAGGCACTTCCTGGCTATTCGGATATTCGTTTACAGCGCCGGTCCCGTCGCGTGAAAGTTGCTCATCGGTAAATACTGACGAGCCGTTAAGAGCGCCACTGCCGCCTCCAGACACCTTGGAAATCGGAATGGACGGGTTGAAATAGTCGGCAAGTCCCTTGCGCTGGTCCTCCGTGGTGGCGTTGAGGAGCCACATCAGAAGGAAAAAGGCCATCATCGCAGTAACGAAGTCGGCATAGGCCACCTTCCACGCGCCGCCGTGATGGCCGCCGCCCGCGATGACCTTCTTTTTCTTAATAATGATCGGCGCCGCGCTCGCCGCTCGCCCAGCCATACCATCCCACCAGATTGCAATCGACTGAGATGGTTAGCGAAAATTGCTTACGGGCGCTTTTACGCGTTTACTTAATTTATAGCTATTGATGGTTAATGGCGTGGTAGCGAATTCATCTGACTTGCCTATCGGAGTATCTATGAGTGAAAAGCCCCCGCACATTCTGAAGAAGAAAATCGGTTGCGGCGTTCGTGATGAAGGTCCGATTGATCTCATCAAGCCTGTTCCGTCGGCTTTTGCGGCTGCAATCGCGCCGGCATTCACAGCCTTTTATGGAGAAAAGTGCGAGCTTGCAGAAAATGAATCCGCGGGCTTCATCCGTATGGGCGCAGCGTTGGCGCCGTTCAATGCAACATCTGCGATCTACCACTTCCGCCTCAATGGCGAACAGGATTTTCTCGTCATACTCGATATGGACGCCGCCATGACGGCTGCCGGTTGGTCGCTGTCCTCAACGCGCGACAAACCCGATCCGGCGCCGGAAGAGGTGAGCGCGATCGACCGCAGGCTTGCTAAAGCACTGGCGAAACCGGCGGCTGAAATGATTTTCGAAAAAGCGGGTCAGTGCGGCGCCGTCAAAGGCGCACTGGAACTGATCGCCAGCGGCGCTGACCCGAGACGGTTTGACTTGCTAAATGAGTGTCAGCGTTCCGTGATGTTTTCGCTTAACGCCCAGACGATTGAAGGCGAAGCGTTAGGAACAGTAATCGTCATCGCATCGGAGAACTGCATCGCGTCGGTGCGCGATCATAACCGGGCCGAGCGCGCCGTTGCACAGGAAAAGTGGAAGCAGGGCCTTTTGCGTCTGGCGTCATGGTCCAAGGTGGAAATGCGCACCGTGCTGGCGCTGCAGGACATCGACATCAACCGGCTGATGAATATGAAGGCTGGTGAGGTCATTAATTTACAGACGGCAACCATAGATGACGTCGCTTTCGCACCAGCTCATAAATCGGCTTCGCGACTTAAAATGACGGGTGCGCTTGGCAATCGCGACGGCGCCCGGGCGCTCAAAATCACGTCCATTACGCGTTAGCGATCACGAATTTATCGCCTTTTTGAGCATTGATCTGCCTTTTGGGTAGATTGTGACGCGATAATCAGCCGACCTCTTCACGTCCATAAACATCCGTTTGACCTGATACCGGCAAGGCGGCACTCTCCCGCTTTCTTCAGGATGATTCTCAGGAAGGGCGTATTCTAATGACTACCAAGACAACTGCGATTTCGGCGCTGCTTATGACGTTCACGCTTGCGGCATGCGGCGGACCGGACACTGCGTCCGATGCTAACGAACCAAGCGCCACGGAAACGGATGCTTCTTTCGAAGATGGCGCCGTCGCTGACGAAGACGCATTAGTCCTGGCGCCGATTAACGAAGAGCATTTGCGCGAACGCATTGCAACGCTTTCCTCAGATGAGTTTGAAGGCCGCGCGCCGACCACGCCGGGTGGTGAAAAGACCCGGCAGTGGCTGATCAATGAGATGCAGGAAATCGGCCTCCAGCCCGGCAATGGGGATTCTTATGAACAGGCGGTGCCGCTTGTCGAACTGACCCTGCAAAGGGATGGTTCGAGTTTCTCTATCAACGGAGAAGAACTCGAATACGGCCCGGAGACGGTCTACTGGACAAAACGCGTCGTTGAAGAGGTTTCCTTTGAGGAAAGCGATCTTGTGTTCGTCGGCTACGGCGTTGTCGCGCCTGAATATGGCTGGAACGATTACGATGGCGTTGACGTCACTGGCAAGACTGTCGTCATGCTTGTCAACGATCCGGGTTATGCAACCGAAGACCCGGATCTCTTCAATGGGCGCGCCATGACCTATTACGGCCGTTGGACATACAAATATGAAGAGGCAGCCCGGCAGGGCGCCGCCGCCGCCATCGTCGTGCACCAGACCGCGCCCGCCGCTTATGGCTGGGGCGTTGTCGAGGGAAGCTGGACCGGCGCGCAACTGGATCTTGAACGCCCGGACGGCGGCGCCGGACGCATTGCGCTTGAGGGATGGATACAGGAAAGCGTTGCGCGTGACCTTTTTGCAAAGGCCGACATGAATTTCGATGAAGCGGCGGAAGCCGCAAAGACTGCTGGCTTTTCCGCCATGCCCATGGGTGATTTGAAATCTTCGGGCAAAATTACAAACACAATCCGGCGGTCTAAATCAGCCAATGTCGTCGGCGTCATTCCCGGCGCCGAGCGGCCCGACGAATATGTTCTTTATATGGGGCATTGGGATCACCTTGGGCGTAACCCTGATGCGGATGGGGATCAGATTTCAAACGGCGCCGTCGACAACGCTACGGGAACCGCAAGCATCCTGACAATTGCCGAAGCCTTCATGAATACGGAAACGCGCCCGGCGCGTTCCGTCATCATCGCAGCAGTAACGGCGGAGGAATCAGGACTACTCGGTTCGGCTTATCTCGGCGAAGACCCGATCGTGCCATTTGCGCAGATCGTAGGCGGCATTAATATCGACGGTGTGATCCCAATGCCGCCGGCGAAAGATCTGATGGTGGTCGGCTACGGCGCCTCCGAGCTTGAAGACTTGCTTAAGAAGGCCGCGGACAAGCGCGATATGTATCTGCGGCCTGACGCCGAACCGGAGAAAGGATATTTTTACCGGTCAGACCATATCTCGCTCGCCAAGAAAGGCGTGCCGATGCTTTACGCTGACTCTGGTATCGATCTCGTAGACGGCGGCGAGGAAGCAGGTAAGGCGCTTGTCGACGATTATACGGCCAACCGTTACCACAAGCCCGCCGATGAATATTCCGCGGACTGGGATCTTTCCGGCATGACTAATTCCATGACCATCCTGTTCGAGGTTGGCGCCGATATGGCGTACTCGGATATTTGGCCAAACTGGTATGAAGGAAACGAATTCCGGGCGCTGCGTGATGAACAGCGGGCTACTGCCGAATAGTCTGAAAAAATCAGCAATGAGAGACGGCGCCGCTTGGGGGGGGCGAAGCGGCGCCGTCAAGATCGATTTCGCAAGGGAAGGGCCAAAATCGATCTTGGGAATTAGTTTAGAATGTTTGGCCAGTTTTCATTCGCGAGGGCGATAAAGCCCGGGATGTCCTTCTCCCAGCGCGCCTGGATTTCGTCGTTATAGTTCAGGTAAAGCCTGCCATCGACGATGGTCCAGTTTTTCGGGTTTCCGCGCGCCGTGTAATTCTGTGACACGGCCCAGGCGCAATAGCCGCCATATTGAGGGGCGTATGCTTCCGGATCGGCTTTGAAGGCCTCAAGGTTTTCCGCCGAGGCGAATCGCCACTCGGCCCCGTTATATTCGAATGAATGGTCGTTCGACCCTTTCGTTGGTTCGCCTTGTTCGAAATAGGCGACCGGGTCGTAGCCATCTACGGCGAGGTTGGAAAACAACTTGGTATAGACTTGGCTTTCCGCCATCGCTCCTTGCAGGGAAAAGGCGGTAAAAACAACAATAATTACAGCGGCAAAGCGGCTAGACATAGGATTTTCCTGATCAAAATTGCTTCCTGAAACCTGCCTACAGAAGCGAGTGAATTCGGGCAACACACATGATTTCACGCTGTCGCGAGGGAGGGGAAAACAGGGCGCTGGCCCGGCTCACGGCGCATGTTAGCATGGGACCGATTCTCTTGATATGCGGCCCGCGCGATTGAGCGCGCGGAGGGAGATTTTGAGGTGAAGCGGCTGTTTTTTCTGATTTGCATAGCGTGTTCGATAACAGGTCTTGCGTCTGCGGCTCCGGCTGACGACCTCAAGGCACTCTTTGAAGACTACTGGGCGAATGAGATGCGCGAGAGCCCATTCAACGCTACTCAATCCGGGGTCAATGATTATAATGCAGAAGTTCCATCCGTCGCGCCGGCTGATTATACGCGCCGCACGGCAGCAGCTGAAACGTTTCTCGAAAGACTGAATGAGATTGACCGTTCGGACCTTTCAGAAACGGAGGTACTGAGCGCCGATCTGCTCGAATTTATTCTGAACCACGACATCTCGCTTTCTGAGTTTGACGTCTGGCGCAGGCCGTTTCTCGCCGACACAGGATTTCACACCAACTTCGCTTATGTGGTGAGCGCCACATCTTTTCGGAACGAAAAAGATTATGCAGACTACCTCGAGCGGTTGAGAAAGCTGCCCGATTATATCGACCAGAACATTGCCAATATGCGCCGCGGATTGGAGGACGGCTTTACGCAGCCGAAGGAAATTCTCCCTTACATCATTCCATCATTTGAAGCGCAGATTAAGGATAATGCCGCTGCACACCCTTATTACGCGCCTTTTCAGTCCATGCCGAAATCAATTCCTTCGCGTCGGCAGGCGAGCTTGCGTCAGGAAGGCATGAGCGTCATCGCTGACGAAATCATCCCTGCGTTCGAGCGCGCGCTTGCATTCATGCAAGACGAATATATTCCCGGCGCACGCGATACGCTTGGCGCCGACAAGCTTCCCAACGGGAAAGCCTATTACACTGCGCTGGTGCGTTATTACACGTCGCTCGAAGACGCGACGTCCGACAGCGTGCATCGGTTAGGCCTTAAAGAAGTTGCGCGCATTCGCCGTGAAATGAATGACGTCATGGCTGAGACCGGCTTTGATGGCACATTCAAAGAGTTCATCGATTATCTGCGTACCGACGAGCAGTTTTATCCGAAAACGCCGGAAGAATTGCTTGAGCGTGCGGCATGGCTGGCCAAGGATATTGACGGACGCTTGCCGAAATTTTTCGGTAAGCTGCCGCGCCAGCCTTATTCAGTGGAACCCGTGCCGGCGGAAATCGCACCAAATTACACCACCGGGCGTTACATTAGCGCGCCCGCCGGCGCTGATCGCGGCGGCCAATACTGGGTGAATACCTACGCACTAGACAAGCGGCCGTTTTATGAATTGACGGCGCTTACGCTGCATGAAGCGGTGCCGGGGCATCATTTGCAGAACGCGTTGGCGCTGGAAATCGAAAACGCGCCGGAGTTTCGCAAACAATTTTACCCGCATGCTTTTGGGGAAGGCTGGGGCCTTTATTCAGAAAAGCTTGGCATTGAAATGGGGGTTTATAAAACGCCCTACGATCATTTCGGCAGGCTATCTTATGAAATGTGGCGAGCCTGTCGGCTTGTAATTGATACGGGGATCCATTCAAAAGGATGGAGCCGAGAGCAAGCGATTGATTACCTTGCGTCAAATACCGCACTTTCATTGCATAATGTGCAGACGGAAGTCGACCGGTACATTGCTTGGCCCGGGCAGGCGCTTGCTTACAAAATGGGCGAATTGACGATCTGGGAGTTGCGCCGGAAAGCAGAAATCGAACTCGGGGATGAATTCGATATAAGAGAGTTTCATGACGCCGTGCTCGATGGCGGCGGCCTGCCGCTTGATCTCTTGCGCGTGCAAATTGACGCTTATATCGCCGAGACGAAAGCCGAATGAGCAAGGCGGAACTGCGCCTGCTATGGACAGGTTCAGTGCCTGTTCTGGAAACGAAACGCCTTCTCATGCGCGGGCCGGAACCGGATGATTTCCCGGCTTTCGCAGCCATGTGGGCTGACCGCAATGTCGTGCGCTACATAACCAAAGACCCTGTAAATGAAGAGGATTCCTGGACTGGCTTTCTTCGCATTGCTGGCCACTGGCCGATTATGGGTTTTGGTTATTGGATGGTGCTCGAAAAAATGATGGGGGTATTTCTGGGCGAGGTTGGCTTTGTCGATTTCAAACGCAATATGAAGCCGTCAATCAAGGGTGAACCGGAAATCGGCTGGGTTTTTGCGAAAGCCGCGCACGGGAAGGGCTATGCATCCGAAGCTGCGAAGGCCGCCGTGGAATGGGGCGATGCGCATTTCAATCATGCGCGCATGTCCTGTATCATCAACACGCCGCATGTTGCGTCTATTCGCGTTGCAGAAAAGTGCGGATTTAAGGAAACTGCAAAGACAATTTACAAGGGTGATGAGATCGTTGTTCTGCATCGCGATACGCCACGATAATTATTGAAAAGCGTCCTTGAACTGGTCGCGTAATTTCTGCTTTTGCACCTTACCCATTGTATTGCGAGGCAACGCGCCCAAACGGAAAAATTTTCGCGGCCTTTTAAATTTGGCAAGCGTACTGATCGCCTGATTTAATTCGAAATCTGTCGCCCCGACGTTTTCTTCAACAATTACCGCGACCACGCCTTCGCCCATATCCGGATGAGGAACGCCGATAATGGCGCTCTCGGCGACACCCGCAAGGGCATCCAGAACCTGCTCAATCTCGATGGGATAAATATTGAAACCGCCGGAAATGATCAGATCCTTTTCCCGGCCCACGAGACTAAGCCTGCCATTATCATCAATAACGCCAACATCGCCGGTTCTAAACCAGCCGTCTTCTGTAAACGCCTCAGCGCTTTTATCAGGTTTTTTCCAGTAGCCCGCAAAGACGTTCGGCCCTTTAACCTCAACTTCGCCCGGCGCGTCGCCGGCGATACGGATTGATATGTCCGGCAATGCATGGCCGACCGTTCCCGCAACGCGCGCCCCATGGAGCGGATTTGACGCAATCATGCCGGCTTCCGACATGCCGTAGCGTTCAAGGATCTTATGTCCGGTCCGTTCTTCGAACGCATGGAATGTCTCTGCTGTCAGCGGCGCCGAACCGGAAATGAAAAGACGCATATGCCTGCAGGCGCGTTCATGAAAACCAGGTTCTGCCAGCAAGCGGGAATAAAATGTCGGCACGCCCATCATCACGCTGGCGCGCGGCAACTGGTTGAGTACTTCTTTTGCGTTAAATTTTGACAGGAACAATATTTCACAGCCGTTCAACATCGCAGTGTGCAATGCCACGAACAATCCATGAATATGAAAAATCGGCAGGGCGTGCAGCAATCTGTCTTCAGACGTAAACTCCCAGGCCGTACTTAGCGTAACTGCGTTTGAGCGTAAATTTCCATGGGTCAGCATTGCACCCTTGGAGCGCCCGGTTGTGCCGGACGTGTAAAGGATGACGGCGATGTCGCCTTGTGCGCGCGACTCAATATCTGTGAAATGTGCTGCGCTCTCGAGCGTATCAATTAACGTCCCATTAAAATTCGTACCGAGCGTGAGAATGCTGCTAACATTTCGAGCTGCTTGCCGGAGCGCTGCTTCTTTTTCCGGCGCACAAACGAACACGGCGGGTGATGCGTCGTTGAGAAAGTAGTCGATTTCTTCGGGAGTGTAGGCGGTATTCAGGGGCACATAAGTCAACCCTGCGCGCATGGCGCCGAGGTAAAGCGCAACATTCTCCGGCGACTTTTCAATCTGAACCGCAATGCGGTCGCCGGGTTTTGCGCCTGCGGAAAGAAGGGCGCCAGCCATCTTCGCCGAAACATGGTCGAGATCGCCATAAGTAAAAACCTCGTCGCCAGGCAATGTCAGACACCATCGGGTCGGGTCTCGCCGACCAGCTTCGACAAGCGCTTTAAAGAAGTTCTCATTTAGCATCACGCTTGTTTACGCGGTTCGCACGCAAACAAAAAGCTATAACGCGTTTATCGGCGTCTTCAGATAGGAAATACCATTTTCCTCGGGCGGGGGCATGGCGCCGGCGCGCATGTTGACTTGTACCGAGGGCAAGATCAGTTTGGGCATGGAAAGGTTTTTGTCCCGGCCTTCGCGCATGGCGACGAAGTCGTCTTCGCTGATGTCGTCATGGATATGAATGTTCTTCGCGCGCTGTTCGGCGACCGAGGTCTCCCATGCAAACTCGTCCCGGCCTGGCGCTTTGTAGTCGTGACACATGAACAGGCGAGTCTCGCCAGGCAGGGCGAAGATTTTCTGAATTGAACGGAAAAGTGTACGTGCATCGCCGCCCGGAAAGTCGCAGCGCGCCGTGCCGTAGTCCGGCATGAATAAAGTATCTCCCACAAAAGCTGCATCGCCGATCACGATGGTTGAGCAGGCGGGCGTGTGGCCGGGCGTGTGGATGAATTTTGCTTCGATATCGCCGATTTTAAACGCTTCGCCATCCGCGAAGAGCTTGTCGAACTGGCTGCCATCGCGTTTGAATGACGATTCCGCGTTAAAAATTTTGCCGAACGTGTCCTGAATGATGCTAACCTGATCGCCGATGGCGGTTTTCCCGCCAAGCTTGTTTTGTAAATACGCCGCCGCGGAAAGATGATCAGCATGAACGTGTGTTTCGAAAATCCATTCGACGGTCAAGTTGTTGTTTTTAATATACTCGATAATCGCATCAGCCGCCGCCGGGTTTGTGCGTCCGGAAGCTGCATCATAATCGAGGACCGAGTCGATAATGGCGCATTTTTTTGTGTTTTGATCGAACGCCACATGACTGGCTGTAAACGTCTTTTCATCAAAAAAAGTCTGGACTGATGGATACATGCGGCAGGTGCCTTTCAGGGCGGTAGGGCGGTTGATCTTACCGTTATGCGTCAGCGCGGGCGCGTCAAGGTCTAGCGCGAAGACGCTTCCCGCGCTAAACAGCCCTTGATGTCAAAGGGTTATGGGATGTTCGACGACAAGTCAGGCAATAGTGCGAAACGCTCGAACTTCGATCAGCAGCTTGCCGGCGCCATCGATGCGGCGGCCGGCTGGCTGGCCGTACGGCAAAAGCCCGAGGGCTACTGGGTCGGCCGGCTGGAATCTAACTCATGTATGGAAGCGCAGTGGATACTCGCGCTCTGGTTCATGGGGTTAGAGGATCATCACTTGCGCCCGCGCCTTGCGAATTCGTTGCGTGAAACCCAGCGCGAAGACGGGTCCTGGCAGATTTATTACGGCGCGCCCGCGGGCGACATTAACACGACGGTTGAAGCCTACGCCGCGCTCCGCTCCATGGGTGACCGCAAGGACGCGCCGCACATGATGAAGGCTCGTGAATGGATACTGTCGAAGGGCGGGCTAAAAAACATTCGCGTGTTCACGCGCTACTGGCTCGCACTGATCGGCGAATGGCCGTGGGAGAAAACCCCGAACCTGCCGCCGGAAGTGGTCTTCTTTCCGAACTGGTTCGTTTTTTCGATTTATAATTTTGCGCAATGGGCGCGCGCGACGTTGATGCCCATTGCAGTGCTTTCCGCGCGGCGGCCATCCCGTCCGCTGCCGCAGGGGAGGCGTCTCGATGAGCTCTTTCCCGAGGGACGCGACAAATACGATTACGCTTACCCGAAAAAACCGGGCGCGGGATTTCTGGAATCTTTCTTTCTGGGCGCCGACAAGGTGCTCCATGCATTGCAGGGTTTCGGGAAAACGGCCGGTATCGGGTTGCTGCGCAAGGGCGCAGTCTCTCGCGCGCTAGAATGGATCATTCAGCATCAGGATGCGGACGGCGTCTGGGGCGGCATCCAGCCGCCGTGGATCTATTCGCTGATGGCGCTCTACAACGAAGGCTACGCGCTAGACCATGCAGTGCTGGAAAAGGGCTTGAACGCGCTCGACGATCCGCGATGGCGTGTCGATGTAGGCGAGGCGACGTGGATTCAAGCCTCGACCAGCCCGGTCTGGGATACGGTGCTGACGCTGCTGGCGTTTGAGGACTGCGATCTCAACGAACGACAGTCGGAAGAAGTCGAAAAGGCGCTCGACTGGGTGCTGGCGCAGCAAGTTCTGCGTCCCGGCGACTGGAAAGTGAAATGTCCGAAGCTCGAACCCGGCGGCTGGGCGTTCGAGTATAAAAATTATTTTTATCCCGATACGGACGACACGGCGGTGGCGCTGATCGCGCTCGCGCCGTTCCGTAACGATCCGAAATGGAAAGCCACAGGCGTCGAGGAAGCGATTGAAAAAGGCGTCAACTGGCTGATTGGCATGCAGTCGAAGGGCGGCGGCTGGGGCGCGTTCGACAAGGATAACGACAAACAGATTCTCACCAAAATTCCGTTCTGCGATTTCGGCGAGGCGCTCGATCCGCCGTCGGTGGACGTGACGGCGCACATCATCGAAGCGTTCGGCAAACTCGGGATTGGCGCCGATCATCCGTCCATGGTGCGCGCGCTCGACTATATAAGGTCGGAACAGCATGCGGACGGCGCGTGGTTCGGCCGCTGGGGCGTCAACTATGTCTACGGCACGGGCGCGGTGCTGCCGGCGCTTGAAGCAATCGGCGAGGACATGACGCAAAGCTACATCCGCAAGGCGTCGGACTGGCTGATCCTGCACCAGAACGAAGACGGCGGGTGGGGCGAGTCCTGTGCGTCATATATGGATATGAAACAGATGGGCCGGGGAAAATCGACGGCCTCGCAAACCGCCTGGGCGCTGATGGGACTTGCGGCAGTTGGCCGTTCGGAAGACGAACGTGCTATCGCTGACGGCGTGCAGTTTCTGATAGAGCGCCAGAAAGAAGGCACATGGGAAGAACCGGAATATACCGGCACAGGGTTTCCCGGTTACGGTGTCGGCCAGCACATCAAGCTCGGCGATCCGGCGCTTGAGGAGCAGCTAAAGCAAGGCCCCGAACTCTCCCGCGCTTTCATGATCAACTACAATCTATATCGCCACTACTTCCCGCTGATGGCGATGGGACGGGTGCGGAAGATGATGGCGGGTTAGGGTCTGTTCGATTGAAAAAACTCGCCGAGTACTTTCCAGAATACCGGCGAACTTGAAACGGTCAGGTGGTGTGTCCTCGGAATCTTTTGTAACTGAGGTGCTGGATCTCCGAACTGATTGACCAGCGCATCAGTAAATCGCGACGGAATGACACGATCATTTTCCGCAGTTATGATGAGTAATTCCGCGCCGATTTTATCCGCCCGGCCTGCCGAATCGTACTTGTCATGTAGTAAGAGCGACACGGGCACGTAAGGGAATTTGCTTTGTGCAACATTCTCAACGCTGTCATAAGGCGTAATGAGCGCCAGTTTTTCGATATCCCTGTTTGCTGCAACATAAGTGGCGACGCCGCTGCCAAGGCTGCGGCCGATAATGGAAATATCGTCATACTCCCTCGCGGCGAGGTCGTAGAGGGACAGGGCGTCGATATATATTGCGGTTTCACTCGGCGCGCCCGTGCTGCCGCTGAAACCGCGATAGTTCATAAGAAAAATATCGTATCCATTTAAATGCTCGATGAAGGGCGGGATATTGCTGGACACTTCCTCTGCATTGCCGCCGAAATAAAGAACAGCTTTTTCATTTCCTGTTCCGGTTCGCCAGATTTTTATGCGTGCGGTATCGTTTTCCAAATAAACCGCTACGGCATCGGCGCGTTGCACTTCCGGCGTTGGAAAATATAAAAAATTGCGCTGAAACAGGTATAGGCCGCCGCATAAGCCCGCATAAAACAGTACAATCACTGCCAAGCTGATTATCAAAAACTTTAAACCCATTTCTTTCGCCGTATATCATCCGCTACGAGAACATTCGCCGTCCATCGCCGCAATCCATTCCGAAACAAGCGCCACACCCTCTTTATGCGTCACAGCGCGGCCAAGTTCGGGCATCATGGCGCCGGGGTTGTCGGTTTCCATGCGGAAGACGGTGATGGAAGCTTCGGGATCGCCGGGAACAATACTGAAAACGCGCCCGCCTGTCCCGGTGCCGGCGGCGATCGGCGTTTTGCAGACGCCGAGGGCGGGGCCGGCTGCGTCCGGCTCCAGATTAAGACCGGAAGTATCCGCCGGACCAACCGGATTGTGACAATGACTGCAGTTCGCATCGAGATAGGCGCGCGCTCTAGCCTCGATAGGCTCGCTTTCGTCCGTCCACACGGCGTTTCGTGGCGCCGGCCCCGCGATGCCTCCGGTGAGGAGGCCCTTCGCCAGCCAGTAATCGAGCTGGTTAAAACCGGGCGCAAAGGAAGACGCCTTGTTGAGGTGCCGCGCTTTCAGGCCGATGGGCTCAATCACCCTTGCCGTGGCGTCGCTCGCATGACATCCGGCGCACTGATTCACATTCGGCACCAGGTAGCCGAATTCTTCCGTCCGTCCGTCTCCACGATGCAACGTCATGGGGATGACGGCGCCCGTGCGCTTCAGGACAGCCTCCGTCTGTTCTTCGTTCCAGATATAAGGCAGCGCCGCCCAACCGGTTTCGCGGTGAACGAGAATGCGCGTTTCAATTAGACGTAAATGATCGAGCGCTATAGCATTGCCGTTGACGCTGCGCTCGCGGCCGATAGTGACATCGCCGGTCCATTCGTTACTCGGCACTGAATAGTAAAATGTTTTCGTTATGATGGTTCCAACAGGAAAGTCGAAAACGCTGTCCATATTATAGGCGGCAGGCGCGCCGTTCGGAATCCACACAGTTCGAAGTTTCAGCGCATAGTCGGAAAACAGCGGTGTGGCGAGATCGTAGGGCGTAACGCCGTCACTGATAACCAGTTCATCAGCCGTCTCCGCCAGCATGCCCCAATCGCTCAAGCGTTCAGGGTTTTCCTCGGCATGGAAAACAGGCGCCGGTTCTTTGCGTTCAGAGCAGCTGGCGAGTGCGGCGAAAACAATACAAATGCAATAGAAACGCAGCATTTTATTCAGCCAGCGGCTCTGTCAGTTCAACCGCAGGAAGTTTTTCAAAAGCGCAGTCGTGAATGGCGGGTTCCGCAATGCGCGGGGATTTGTTGCCGTTCGGCCCGTCAACATTGAGAACTTTTGCTTCGCCGTTTTGGACGCAAAGAACATCTTGCGGGCCGCTCGCTTCGGGATCCATATACCCATCCCACAACACATCGGGTATACGTCCCATGGGGCCGGCGATCGCAAGTTTGAGCGCCTGCAACTCCAGTCCATCTGGGTTGTCGCCGCCGCCTTCGAACATATTGTCGTAAACGAAGATTTTTTCAGGATATGGATCGAAATCCTCTGACATGTCGCCATCGCCGATGTCGGATGAAAAGACGCTGGCGACAATGACATTCGCTGTCTTGTTGTCGCGGATATTGTTGCCGAAAATTTCGACCTGATCATTGGAATTGACGACCACGCCGGACCCGGCGGGGATCGACGCGACCGGCGTTCCCTCATGCCCGAAATTTTTGGTGTTGTTCTCGTAAATCTCGTTGTTGAAAACGCGCGTCCGCGCGCCGGGCTGTTTCAGGTTCGGCATGTTGAAGACCAGAATTCCGCCGGTATTGTTGGTCGCAACATTGCCGTAAACGTCGGCGTCAAACGTGTTTTCAATCTCGATCCCGGCGACGTTGTATTCCGCACGATTGTTGCGGATGATGACGTTTTTTGATTGGCCGATATAAAGTCCGGCGTCGGACGCGCCGATGGCGACGCTCTCCTCCATCAACAGATTTTCGACCTGTACGGGATAAATACCATAAGCGCCATTTTCGGTCTTGGGACCGGTAGTCCATTCCGTTCGCACCCGGCGAATAACGATGTTTTTCCCTTCCGAGATCTTCAGCGCGTCACCTTTTGTGTCCTCAATAGCGAGGTCCTCAATGGTGAAATCGCTCGCGGTGATGAGGAGACCCTCCGCGCCGGCGATCTGGTTCGCGAATGTCAAAACCGACTTGTCCATTCCGGCGCCGCGGATGGTGACGCCGTCCACCGTCAGGCTCAGCGAGCGGTCGAATGCGAAGCGCCCTGCTGGGATTTCGATGATATCGCCCGATCTGGCGTCGATGAGCTGCGCCATCAGCGTTTCCTGATAGCTTTCGTCACCGGGAGCGGGCGCCGTCTCCTTTTGTCCGCAGGCGGCGAGCGCCGTAAATGCTGCAACCGCTAAAACCAGTCTCATCATCTTTCATCCCCGTTTCTGCGCGCTTGTCTTGACGATGCGCGCGAGCCCTCGTCTGCTAGCCATGATGCCGGAATCGCAAAGCGAAGAAAAGGAATGAGCGCATGTCAGTGACGCGGCGGAACTTGATCGAAAGCGGCGCAATCGGCGCATCTTTGCTGGCCATGGGGGCGGCATGCTCGCGGCCGGATCAACAAGCGTCTAACGATCTGGCGTCGCTCGACGGCGTTGAAACCGCGGCGCGGATCAGGTCGGGCGAGTTGAGTGCAGCGGAGGCGGTTAAAGCCGCCATTTCCAGGGCCAAGCGCATCGACCGGCAAATCAACGCCATCGTCACGAAGACTTTCGATCAGGCGCGGCAGGATGCGGGCGCAGCGGCGGGCCCATGGGCGGGCGTGCCGACATTCGTCAAGGACCTCGATGACGTGACCGGCGTCAGCACCGCGTTCGGCAGCCGCGCTTTTCCTGGATACAAGGGTGAAGAACAGACACCACTCATTGACGCGTTTCTGGGGCTTGGCGTGGTCAGCCTCGGCAAAAGCGCCACGCCCGAATTCGGGCTGTCGGCGACGACGGAGCCGGTCAGTTCCGGCAAAACCAGAAACCCGTGGAATACGGACTATTCGGCAGGCGGATCGTCGGGCGGCGCGGCGGCGCTCGTCGCTAGTGGCGTTGTGCCAATTGCGCATGCGAGCGACGGCGGCGGCTCCATTCGCATCCCGGCGTCGTGTTGCGGCAATGTCGGTTTGAAAGTGTCACGCGGGCGCAACCCCATTGCGCGTCCGGATACCGTCGTCGGCCCGATATCCTTATCCGTTCACGGCGTGCAGACACGGACTGTACGCGATACGGCTGCGGTGTCGGCGGCGCTTGCCTTGCGTGAAGGCAAAAGCGGCCTCTCACCGTTGGGTTTGATCTCGGCGCCGGGCGAGCGGAGATTGCGTATCGGCGTGACGACGAAAGGCCTCGGCGGCGCCGTTCCCGACAAACAGGTTGCGGATGCGACGTTGAGCGTTGCTGAACTATGCAGTGAACTCGGCCATGAGGTTGAGCCTGTCGATTTGCCCATTGAGGACGGGCTGGATCAGGATTTTGGCCTCTATTGGGCGGCATTTGCGCACAATGCCGTCAAAATCTGGGAGGAGGCGACGGGCCTGCCGCGCAACGGGCTCGCGTTTGAGCCTTTCACGCTCGGGCTGGCGCGTCGTTTCGAAGCGGAACGAGGTAACTTTGAAGGCAGCATAACAAGGTTACAGGCGGTTGAAGGCGTCATGGCCGCCGTACATCAAACTTACGACGTCATCCTGTCGCCAGTGGTGACGACGCCGCCGCCAAAGATTGGATATCTCAGCGGATCGCTTGACTACGATACGCTTATCGACCGGCTGTTCGATTACGTTCAGTATACTGTTCTTTACAATATTACCGGCGCTCCCGCGATTTCACTGCCGCTTTCCATGTCGGCCGACGGTTTGCCCATCGGCGCCATGTTTGGAGCTGCTCTGGGCCAGGAAGAACTGCTGCTCGGCCTTGCTTACGAGCTCGAAGAAGCAACGCCGTGGTCAGGGCGCCGCCCAGCTGTGTTCGGCTGATTACGATACGGCTTCGACAATATTCTTGAAAAACGCGGCGCCGTCCGCGCCGCCGAGAAGCGGTGAAATTACGCGCTCCGGGTGCGGCATCAGTCCCATGACATTGCCGCCATCGCTGATCAGTCCTGCAATATTGCGCGCTGAACCGTTCGGGTTGTCGACATAGCGCAGACTCACGCGGCCTTCGCCTTCCAGCCTGTCCAGGGTTTCATCATCCGCGAAATAATTTCCGTCATGATGAGCGACGGGGAAATTGACATAATCGCCCTTTGAATAACCGGAGGTGAACATCGACTGCGTGTTTTCGACCTTCAGCGTAACCGTGCGACATACGAAATTGAGATTGGCGTTACGCAGGAGGACGCCCGGCAGCAGCCCTGTTTCGCAGAGGATCTGAAACCCGTTGCAGACCCCGATTAACGGTGCGCCGGATTTCGCCTTGTCGATGACGGCGCGCAGGATCGGCGACTTTGCCGCCATGGCGCCGGCTCGCAAATAGTCGCCGTAGGAAAAGCCGCCAGGGAGGGCGTAGAAATCCGCATCGGGCAAATCAGTCTCGCCATGCCAGACCATTGCCGGTTTTTTGCCGGTCGCTTGTTCGAGAGCGACGGCGATGTCGCGGTCGCAGTTGGAAGCCGGAAAAACGATGACGGCGGATTTCATGGATCAGGCCAAAATCTCGATTGCGAAGTTTTCCATCACCGGATTGGCGAGGAGTTTTTTACACATTTCTTCAGCCTTCGCCCGGGCGGCCGCCTCGTCGGTTTCTGCGAGTTTCATCTCGATGACCTTGCCCTGGCGTACGCTTTCCGCGCCGTCAAAGCCCAGCCCCGCGAGCGCGTTTTCGATGGCGGCGCCCTGTGGGTCGAGGACGCCGTTTTTGAGCGTAATAGTGATTTTCGCTTTCATGGAATCAGAACCGCGTGCCGCTAACGAGCGCGTCGTACACCGAACTGGCGAGCTGGGCAACGTTGAGGAAGACGTTCGTGCCTCGCCTCGGCAGTCAGATCAGGCGAGACTGCGTTCCGCCATTTAAAGTATCCAATACGCCGTACGCTTTCTGGGCGAGCGATTTCTGAAATGCTTTTTGTGCGGCTTCCACCTGTTCGGAAGCTTCTTGGGCGCGCAGCATGGCGCCGGCCTGGATCAGGCGCATATGTGCGAGCTTGGCGAGCGCCAGTTCTTCGGCTGAACGCGGCGGCTCCAGTGCTTCAGCACGAATGTCAGTGAGCTCCCGGATGGTCGCTTCAGGATCGCTGCGGTTCGGTGATTTGATGATGAGCGCGCGACTTTTCGAGGCGACCTCACTTTCATCAAGCTCATCCGCCGCGTTGCGGTCCATGAAGGCCGCACGTATCGGGTTTACGGCGCCAAACGAGGCGCCCCCCGAAGCATATGCCGCTGCCGAAAATATCATAGCGGTGATAAAATATCAGAGTGCGAATTAATGCATCATCGCCGAAACCCACGGGTTTCGTGATAAATAAAGTTCAATTTGAAAAGATTAGCAGCGTGATTGCTTACTTTTCGTTGTCGCTGACGAGCACTGGCCCCGTCGCCCCGGAACTTTCGTTTTCACGCAACACGCCAAGCCGGCGCGCGACCTCGCGATAGGCGTCGGTGACGTCGCCAAGGTCTTTGCGGAACCGGTCCTTGTCCATGATATCGCCGGTTTCCATATCCCAAAGGCGGCAACTATCCGGGCTGATTTCATCGGCAACGATCAGGCGCATCATGTCGCCTTCATACTGTCGGCCGAACTCTACTTTAAAATCGACAAGCTTGATGCCGACGCCGGCGAAAAGACCGGAAAGAAAATCATTGATGCGCAAGGCCAGCGCCATCATGTCGTCGATTTCCTGCGGGTTCGCCCAGTTGAATGCAGTGATGTGTTCTTCTGAAACCAGCGGATCGCCAAGGTCGTCGTTCTTGAAATAGAACTCGATAACGGAACGGGGCAATGCGGCGCCATCTTCGATGCCGAGGCGCTTGGAGATAGAGCCGGCGGCGAAGTTTCGGACGACAACTTCCAGGGGCACGATTTCCACATGGCGAACCAGCTGTTCGCGCATATTGAGGCGGCGGATAAAGTGGGTCGGCACGCCGATCCGCTCCAGACCGACCATGATAAACTCGGAAATCCGGTTGTTGAGGACGCCCTTACCTTCAAGAATGGCTTTCTTCTGGTTGTTGAATGCGGTGGCGTCATCCTTGAAATACTGGATGATTGTGCCGGGTTCCGGCCCCTCGAAGAGGATCTTCGCCTTGCCTTCATAGATCTGCTTGCGGCGGGCCATTTAGTAATCCTTTCAATGCCTTATAGGCGTTATCTCCCGAGCGGCTGCAACACGGTGGGGGGCGCCGCCGAATCGATTATGGCGGTCACCATCCCCGTCGCTAGCACGGCTTGCCCGGAGGGAGAAGCGGCGGGTTTACGCCCTTGCGCCTGTGAAGGAAAGCCCTGCAATTCTCATTTTTCGCACTTGCGTTGCGCCCGGCGAGAACCAGATATAAGAAGCCGCCACCGGCTATTCCGTCCCGAGTTTGGAGATGCATTTCAATGACAACTTTCGATGACCGCGAGGATAAGTTCGAGAAGAAATTCGCCCATGACGCTGAGCTGAAATTCAAGGCCGAGGCGCGGCGGAATAAGCTCCTCGGGCTCTGGGCGGCGGAACTGCTGGGCAAGAGCGGCGCCGACGCGGAAAGTTACGCAAAGGAAGTCATTAGGGCGGACTTCGAAGAGGACGGCGATGACGACGTCTTCCGGAAAATCCGCAAGGATTTCGATGCGGCCGGCGTCGATCAGTCCGATCATCAGATCCGCCGGCATATGGATGAATATCTCGCTGAAGCCGTCAAACAGATTCAGACCGAGGGCTAAGGCCCGCTAAAGATAATGAGGGACGCTGTTGATTGATATTCAATCTTTCTCGGCGTTTCTGGCAGGCGCGCTCCTGTTGAACATCACGCCTGGGCCTGATGTTGCGTTCACGACGGCAACGACTGCAAGAAGTGGCCGGGCTGCGGGGTTTGCCGCCGCTTTCGGCATTGGCGCAGGCTCGTTGATTTGGGCGTTGCTAACGGCAGGCGGGATTGCTGCAGCCATCAGCGCATCTGAATACTCCTATCCGGTTATCAGACTCGTTGGCGGATTTTATTTACTTTATCTCGCGGTTCAGGTTGTTGTGCGTCAGGAGTCTGACGCATTGTCGGCGAGCGCTGAAAAGGATACGGGCGCTGCTTTCCGGCAGGCACTGATGACTAATTTGCTAAATCCAAAAGTTGGGTTGTTCTTCCTAGCTTTCCTGCCCATCTTTACGGACGAAACTGCCGGGTCGCTCTGGCGGCAAGTTCTCGCGCTTGGCGCTGTATTCTCAATTTCGAGTATTGCGGTGCTCGGCTTTTATGTCATTGGAGTGGGCTTGATCAGAAAGCGCTTTGAGGGCGTGCGATATTTTCGCATTGTTTTGAAAGCCCTTTCAGCCCTTATGTTCGGCGGGCTTGGTCTTTATTTTCTTTTGACCCGGACCGGATTTTAACGGGAATCACATCCGGATGCGCAAGGCCGTAGCGTTTGCGGGAACATTGAGGCAAAGTTGCAAAAACGCATATGGAGAGTGAAGGTGGGACGGGTTCAAGGCAAAAAAGTTTTCATCACTGGCGGTGCGCAGGGGCTGGGCGCGTGCTTCGGACGGATGCTCGCCGACGAAGGCGCGAGGGTTGCGTTGACGGATATCAATCAGGCGGGCGCGGCGGAAACCGCCGCCGCCATCAACAAAACGCACGACAACGCGGCCATCGCCATCAAACACGATGTGACGAATAAAGCCGACTGGGAAAGCGCGCTTGCGACGACAGCCGAAGCCTTCGGCGGGATCGATGTTCTCATCAACAATGCGGGCATCGGTACAGCTGGCAGTATCGAGTCGGAAACTTATGAAAACTGGCGCCGAACGCAGGAGATTGATGTTGATTCAATTTTTATCGGCACTCAGCTCGCCATGCCTTATCTGAAGCAGGAAAAGTCAGCGTCCATCATCAACATTTCTTCCGTCGCCGGCCTGATCGCCGATGGAATGATGCTGTCCTACAATGCGGCTAAAGCTGCGGTGTGGATGATGTCGAAATCGATCGCGCTTCACTGCGCTCGGTCGGGTTATGATATAAGGTGCAATTCGGTGCATCCGGTATTCACCAGAACACCGATTATTGACCCGCTGATTCAGATGGGCGGCGGCGGCGATGAAGGCGAAAAGCGTCTTGTCCAGCAGATTCCATGGAAACGGCTCGCTGAGCCGGAGGATGTAGGCTACGCAATCCTTTATCTCGCTTCCGACGAGTCGCGTTATATTACGGCGGCGGAATTCAAGATCGACGGCGGCATCACCGCGCAATAAGTTTTATAAGGTTGCGGGATAAAAGACTTTCAGCGCGCCAGCGGCGATTTTCATCTCTACCGGTTCGTTTGTCTCTACCGGGTCGCCGTCGACCGTATAGCTGAAACTGTCGGCGTTCGACGAAATAGAGCATGTCCGGCATTCTTCAACGAAGATACGTTCAGAGGCTTCGATTTCGCCGCGGATAAAATCTGCGAGCAAGGCGGCGAACTCTGCGCCGTTAGAAGCGTCGCTTAGATAAACAAAGAGCTGCCCGGAATCGAGATTATCACGATAGGGAATCAAGGTCTCCGCGCCGCTGACGGCGTTGTTTGAAACGACAATCGTGTTTGTCGTCTGGTTGATTTTACTGTCGTCGATGGACACCGAGAACTTAATCGGATTTGCATTCATTAACGCGTGCGCTGCTTCCATAACGCCAAAGCTGATGTCCTCGAAACTTTCAACCTCGCGAATATCTTCACGCGCGTCTGCCAAGGCTGCATAGGCGCCAAATACGATATTGTTCAGAAACAATCGTTCGCCAATGCATCCCGCATCTATGGATTTAACTGGCGCAGCCAGCCCCATTGCGATTGCCTGGCCTGCGTCCAAGGGAAGGCCGAGATCGCGGCATAGCAGGTTCATGGTGCCGCAAGGCAGCGGCAACAGGGCAATGTCGGTGTTCAATAGAACGGACGCAATAGCAGCTTGCGTGCCGTCGCCGCCGGCGCAAAAAACCGCCTCTATATCTTTTGTTTTTCTGACGGCATCGCAAAGTACCTTGAAGTCGCCTGAAACAATTTCAAGATCAAGGTCGTTAATGCGCGCGCATTCGGTTTGTGCAGCATCAATAATGGCGTCGGCGCCCCTATCAAGCACGGCGCCCGACTTTTCGTTGATCAGCAATAAAGCTTTCATGGGCTTATGTGGCGTCCCAAACGTTTTTGCACCGTGTGAAATTTTTTACGATGTCTTCTGCATATCCGCTCGCACCAAAACGATGAATGATGACGGAAAGTTCCGACCCGTTCCATGACAAAAGATTATAAGAGGGCGCCTCGCCACGCAGCCTTGTTGATGTCGCCGTTCCGGCGGCGGCGACAATCAGCGGCTTTCGAGCATTGTCATGAAGCTCAGCGCGCGCCACATGTGCGTGGCCTGTAAGCAGAACGTCTGCGCCAGCCGACGCAAAGGCGTTGATGGCGCGCGCGGGCTGATTGATGACCGCCATGCCGGCCCGCCCTGGCCCTGGCAGCACGGGATGGTGAAAAGCTACGATCTTCAGAGCCGCACTTGCTGCATTTTGAAGTTTCCTTGAGGCAACGTCCAACTGACGAGAAGAAAGCCGGCCAAGGGACCAGTCCAGGGTCAGGCTCGCCCGGCGCGCGGAATTCAGTCCGACGATGAAAACGTCATTAATTTCTAGTGACGGTGAAAGGTCGTGGTGGATATAGTCGCGAAAGCGGCTCCACGGAGAAACGAAACGCCGGCCAAGATTGTAGACGGGCGTATCATGGTTGCCGGGAACGACGAGCACCGGCGCGTTGAATTTTTGAAGATAGGCGGCGGCCTCACGAAACTCGTTCTTCCGCCCCGCCTGTGTGAGGTCGCCGGTGACGATGATGCCGCTGACATCGGCGGCGTTAATATGGTCGGCTAGCGAGTGTGCCGCTCCCGCGTCGACAGCGCCGAAATGAATATCGGAGATATGGGCCAGACGGGTCACGTTCTATAAACGTTAACATGCCGGTTTAGTTCGATAAAACGGCCGTCATGCGGCGTTGCTGTTGCGATACAAACGCCTATATATAAGTCATCGGCTGCGCCGGGGGCTTTTCCGGTCATGGCGCTCGCCGTTCAGCAGGGCTCAAGAACAGGAGACGGCATGTCTGGATTTCTGATTTTACTCGGCATTATCGTTATTCTCGCGATTTTCGTCATCACCATTTACAACCGCATCGTTGCGCTCTCTCAGCGCACGGAACAGGCTTTTGCGGACGTAGATGTGCAGCTTCGTCAACGCCATGACCTGATCCCGAATCTGGTTGAGACGGTGAAAGGCTACGCCAGTCATGAAAAAGAAACCCTTGATGCGGTGATTACCGCGCGCAACGCGGCACAAGCTGCGAATGGTCCTGCAGCGCAAGGCCAGGCCGAAGGCGTGCTGGGCGCCGCACTCGGGAAGCTGTTTGCGCTGGCCGAAGCCTATCCAGACCTCAAAGCCAATCAGAACTTTATGGAGCTGCAGCGCGAGCTTTCGGACGTTGAAAACAAGATCGCTGCGGCGCGCCGGTTCTTCAACAACGCCGTTCAGGAATACAACACATCCATCAAGCAGGTGCCGGGCAATCTCGTGGCGCCGCTCGGTAGTTTTGGCGAAAAGGAATATTTTGAAATTCCGGAAGGTTCGAGAGCGCAGATGGAAACCGCGCCAGAGGTAAAGTTCTAACGGCGGACGCGTTGGGATTTTCCATGCCTGAACGATTATCGGCGGAGTAGCCTCGTGGGCGCTTTTGGCCTGCAAACCCACATCTGGAACAATAACCTCAAGTCGATCATCCTGCTTGCGGGTTTTCCCATGCTGCTGCTCCTCCTAACGTATGGGCTATCCGTCGGTTATGTCGGATTGACGCAGCCGATTGACGGCGTTGGCGAAGGGCTGGCGCTCGCCGCAGGACATTTGGAACGGCTGTGGCCGTTTGCTCTTCTCGGCGCGGGCATCTGGTTCCTGATCGCTTGGGCGTTTTATCAGAATATTATCGAAGCGTCCGTCGGCTCCCGGGGCCTGACGCGCAAAGAAGCGCCAGAACTTTATAATCTCCTTGAAAACCTTTGCATATCGCGCGGGATCACCACACCGAAACTGAATATCATTGAAACGCCGGCGCTCAATGCGTTCGCCAGCGGTATCAGCGATAAAAGCTACAAGGTGACAGTGACGCGCGGGCTGTTGGATGCGCTCGAACGCGACGAATTGGAAGCGGTCCTCGCGCACGAGCTGACGCATATTATGAATCGTGACGTGCGATTGTTGATCGTCGCTGTTATTTTCGTCGGAATCTTTTCGTTTTTCGGCGAGCTCTTATTCCGGAATATGTTTCGCGCCGGCGTGCGCGTCGGCGGCCACACGCGTTCGCGCAATGGCGATAGCCGCGGCGGCGGGGTTCTCATTCTGATCGCCATTGCCATGATCGTCATCGCCTATCTTCTGGCTATGGTTATCCGGTTCATGCTTTCCAGAAGAAGGGAATATCTCGCAGACGCCGGCGCTGTCGAGCTGACTCGCAATCCCGATGCGATGATTTCCGCCCTAAAAAAAATTTCCGGGCATGCGACGGTCGATGCGCCGAACGATATTCAACAGATGATGATCGAGAATACGCAGCCGTTTGCCGGTGTTTTCGCCACGCACCCGCCCATAGACAAGCGCATAGAAGCGCTGGTTAGTTACGCTGGCGGGAAACGGTAAACACTTCGCGCCGTAACGATCACTACTCAAACAGGCGATAAGACGCGCGAAGAGAGATTCGCGCATCCGGCGCCTCGTCAGTAGCACCGATGGCGCCATTCAGATTGATGCGCAGTTTGTCGCTCACGGCATAAGATCCGCCAAACAGGAACGAGCCAACCGTTGCCGAGTTTGTTTGTGTCCGAAGCATTGTCGTGACAGGGTCTTCATATAGTTGATTGCCGCTCAAATCGACCAATGGCACGCGATTGCCGTCGTCATCAAGTACGAAGACCGGCTCCATGGTCATCGGATCGATTTCGGTCAGGAACTGCGGTTCGATCGTCACAAGCTCGAAATCATTTTCTGACCGGAAAAAATAACTCTGATCATAACCAAAGTTGAGCGACAGGCGTTCGTTCAGGGAGAGGCCAACGCCGATGCTGGTCCGCAATGCGTCGCCGGGACTGAATGTTTCAAGCGTTTGCCTTATGAGCGTTGTCCCGAGCATCGGCATGGCCGTAGTGTCGATCAACACCTGGTTTGGCGAAGTCGACATGTTTTTCTGGTAACCGATATTGGCGTAAAGAGAAGCAGGGTCGCTGGCCAATATAAAGGTGAGGCTGGGCTCGATGGTCCAGAAGCCTGAACCTGTCGCCAGCTCTGTTTCGATTCCGGTGTTTGTGTCGCGATCAACATCAAACGGGCCTTCACCTGTTGGCGCCTTCACGCGCAGGTTTGCGACAGTGTAAGGGAATTTGATACCGTTATTGAGCTGATAATGTACGCCGAGTTCAGCATCGCCGATGCCATAGCCGCCGAAATTACGCTCGCTTGCCGGCCCTCCGTCAATTGATGCGCCGACGACGCGGTCCTGGCGTGAGACGTATGACATTCGTCCGTCGACTTCGAGACGATTGGTCAGCCCGTATCGAACGCCAACGCTTTCGGTCAGCGCTTGCCGGTCGCTATCCGTCGCCTCGATGGCGCCGATCAGAACGGCGTCGAGGATTTCAATGCCGTTGAAAAAGAAACGGCTGTCTGAAGTGACCGTATATTCGATGGCAGGTTCGACATAGAGCGACCCTTTCGGCGTCAGGATGCCGCCAACATCGGAGAAGATGGCGAGATATGGACGCTCGTTCTCCTCATCCGGACGCACGCCAACTTCCGTCGGCAGCGATCCGTCATTGGGCCGGTCGTCATTACGATTGCCCGGCTCGGCGTTGTTTGCTGCGACCCGGGTTGGCTGCGCATTTGTCTGTTGCGGCTGCTGAGTATTTGATGTTTTTTCTCGCGCCGTTTGTTGTTGCGCAGTCTGTTGCGGCGCAGGGGGTTGCACGGCGGCAACTCGGGCCTGCGAAGACAATGCGCCCGGGACGGTTAGATTTTGCCCAATGCTAAGCGGGAAAGGTGATCGCAGATTGTTCGCCTCAGCGATGGAGGCCACTGTTGTGTCATGCGTGCGTGCAATCGATGAAAGCGTGTCGCCGCGTTTTACAATATAGTTGCCGCCCATGTTCGCAACCCTAACCGGCTGCCCGGTATTGATTGCCGTGACGGTTGTCTGAAGTATCTGAATCTGTTGCGCCTGCGCTTCGATCAAAGCATTTTGTTTGCTGATCAGTTCTTCCGCCTCATCCAGCCGAATAGTCTGAAGAGCCACTATATCTTTCAAATAGACAAGATCTTCTTCGATGCTTGGCTTGGGTAAGATTTTCGTCCCTGCTGGCGTATCCGTTACCGACGGGTCCTGGTCATTGGCATATGCGCCGGTCGCGAATGTTGTCGCGATGACAATTGCAGCGGTGTGGCAAAGCAAAGTCGATTTCATTAATTACTCCCCCTGGGCCCTAGCACCCGCTAAGAAGGACCTTCATCTCGGCGCAGATCTGTCGATACGCCGATGCAAAATCCTCTCCGTCGAGTGTTTTTTTCAAAGCGTGAAGCGTGCCGCGCGAACGTCCCGTAAGCGCTGCAGCCTTAGTGATGTTTCCATCGCAGGCATAAAGCGCCTTTATCATCACGAACCGGCTGACGAGCGTCTTCGCTCCGTCAATATTGAACCCGCCGTTATCGTCGAATTTCAGGCAATCCTGCTGGTCAATCTGAATATGTTCGGGCAGAATTTTTTCGCCGCGCGCATATACCAATGCCCGTGCAAGAACGTTTTTAAGCTCGCGAATGTTACCGGGAAAAGCATGCGACTTTAATCGGTCAGCGGCTTTCGGCGTTAGATTCGAATTCCGATATAGGTCGTTTTGGTGACCGGCGATTATGGCTTCGGCGATTTCAACAACATCGTCACCGCGTTCGCGCAGCGGGGGGATATCGATTGAAAGCACATTGACGCGATAGTAAAGGTCCTGGCGAAATTTGTTCTTGTTTACATGTTCGCGCAACGGAACATTCGTCGCCGAGATCAGCCTGAAGTCAACTTGTTGAGGCGTCTTGCCGCCGACCTTGGTGACCATACCGTCTTCAAGGACGCGCAACAGATGGGTTTGTACCGAGAGCGGCATTTCGCCGATTTCATCGAGAAACAGTGCGCCGCCATTCGCCATGGCGATGGCGCCTTCACGCTCTACGATCGCGCCGGTGAAGGCGCCGCGCGCATGCCCGAACAATTCTGCCGCCGCAAGCGACTCAGGCACGGCGCCGGCATTCAATGGCGCAAATGCTTTATCGCAACGTCTGCTGTTTGAGTGCAGGAGTCGCGCAACCAATTCCTTGCCGACCCCAGTTTCGCCTGTAATGAGAACGGGCGAATCGTCTTCAGCATAAAGCGCAATCAGTTCGCGAAGCGCTATGGCGGCTTGGCTGGACCCGACAAGCGGCGTCAATCCATTCGGCGTTTTTGACTTTCGTGTGGTCTTCTTCAGACTGATCAGGTTCGATGAAAACGGGGAGGGCGGTTTGCGCGCGCTGTTTTCTATTTTCGATGGAACATAAGATTCCGCGACATAGCCCGTCGTGGTAAATTCCTGCTCAAATGAAGATGACCGGCCGAAGCCGTCATGTTCGTGATCATCCATTCGCTTCCCCCAAAGCAGTCTTGGACATCAGTTGCAGATAGGGAAATTTGAAGATGGAAAAACAGTCTTCAATTGAAGACGTTATTCCCCCACCATGCCACATAAGCTTTTTGCGCTTGAGCGGCGTCTCTCTCCCACGCGACAACAACTGCGTTACCGTCTCTTAACGCTAGAACAATGCAAAAAAGAATCAATACAAAACAACTGGGTCTTCAAAATTTATTCTCGATTGGGAATAAAATCTTCGCGCAAGAAGCGCAGAATAAAAATGCATGTAAACAATGCGGGGAATTTTTCGTTTGGCCTGAGTTTTGCATAAGCAATGGGCGCGCCAAAACTGTCAATTCTGCAATTCAATATACGCCGTTTCAGTGCATATTTCGTGCGCTTTTTCGGTTTGGAGTGAGCATCGGAAAAACCGGGAAGCAGATTTCCTCAAGCCTTCGAACGCTGATTGGGCTTGCACTTCTGTGGCGCGTGTTTTCGTTTCAGGGCTTCGCGCTGATACAGTGACAATGTCATCATTGTTATCAGATAGCCACGCAATAGCCCCGAAAAGGAATTCAGCGCTGATAGGGTCGCAACTGGCGTCACGCCGAAAGATGATATGATAGTCCTCAGAAAAATCGCCTGCCTCAGGGAGGTGTAGCTCGAAAGACGCGCGCTGAGGTAGTACTCTAAGACGTGTGTCGCCTTTTTTTCTCCAAAACGTTTTGAGCGGGCAAAACCCGCGCCGCGATCGCAAAGAATAATCAAAAGCATAGAGCAGGTTGTCCCTGCTGCGGTCTATGGTGCGCCAGATTTCGGCGTATTCGCCTTGTTCTTCTATCAGGAAGCTGGATCCGTCGCGCAACAAAGCAGTACCGCCTTCGCTTGCGCTGATCTTTGCCTGATCAACATCGCTTGCATCAACACGCCTCGCCTCAGTTTCGGGCTCAAATAGGAGGCGTTCCGAGGTCTTGGAAAATGGCGGCTTTGCAGCGAGGTCTAAAGAGCCCACAAGCGGCGCCGGGTTTTGCCCCGGATGCGCATATTCCATGAAAAAAGACCAGGGAAGAATGTCTTCCGCCCGCGCCCAATAGGAAAGCAACTGGCGCCATGACGGATAAAATATTGTCTCGAGGCGGTGTTGCTCACGTTCGGTTGAAATCAGATCGTAAATGACCTCGGCGCGTTGCGCGGCGCCGTCCGCGTTTGAACTTGTTGATTCGATGCCGTGAGTATGTATGCCAACGACCTTTCCGTTTGCGTCAAGGATCGGGCTGCCGCTATTGCCGCCAGCTGTCGACAGTCGGTGAATGATCAGATTAGCGGTTCGCGTATCACGGTTTTCGTGAAAATTATCGAGCGGGGGCGTAATGGCTGCGATGACGCCGCGTTCGATCCGCGGAATAGCTGCGTCTGGCGCAAAACCGTCATCCAGCGTGTCATAAGGATAACCGATGACGGCGATTGGCGCCCCGGCCTCTAGCTGTAGAAGATAGCCTTCATCGGCGATTTCCAAATCCGGTCCAAGCATGTTTTCGCCGCTCGCGGGATCAACAGGTTCAACCATCAAGAGGCCGGCATCAAAGGCAAGGTCGCGCAAAGGCGCCGCTTGCGGCGCGTAAATCGAGGAGTTTTTACGTATCGGCTGATATTCTTCCACTAGCGCGCGGAATGTTCCGAAGCCTGCATGCAGTTTTTTGCCTGCCACGCGTATGGGCGTTTTATTGAAGCGGTTGACGATCTGCACGATGTGTTTTTCGTCTGATAATGGCAATGAATCCGCAGTATGTGCGGCAGTGACGAGAATGCCATTCTCGCGGTCGATGACGAATGCCGTTCCACGCGCCGAGCCGTCGACAACGATCAGATAAACGGAGGCCTGCGCAGCAGCGAGCGTTTGCGGCGCGATGACGGCGGAGAGGGCCGCATCAGCCTTTTCATTTGCCGCCATGACATCTTCGCGCAAAACATTGGTGGTGTCGCGAAGGCGGTTGATTTCGCGGTAGCGGACAGTTTCAACAGCAATGAAAGCAGCTATCGCCCCGCCGGCTAAAATCGCTACGAGTGCTTTCGGTAATACGCCGCCGCGCTGATGCTTTTCCATGGCGCCGCTCACCCCCAATTCCAATACAGACAGCCGCAGCAATTCTAAGGCCAGAAATTTCTTTCAGCCAAGAGAGCAGGGCGCGCCGCCTGCGAGTAAGCGCTAAGGTTTTGATTTATATGTATGACGCGCCCCTGAGTTTCGAGCGTTCAATGGTTTCTACACATGATCGCCCAACTGAACACTTTTGTGCGGCGCAAAAGGATCAATCGAGCTCATGCAAATCCGCCCGAAACCCTCTGATCTGCTTGTGTTTACGCATTGTTAACCAAGCCGCCGCGCCAAGTGATCCATTTTGGCACAGCCGTTGCAATTAACTATGCGTTGGGGGGGACAAGCGCTCCCGGCGGCGGTTTTGCGCGCTTTCCTGATGGGTATGGGGAAGGGCGGAAGCCGTCTTGTAGTGAAACTTAATGTGGGAGACGACAAGTGAAATTGAAGCTTTTGTCATCAATCGCCGCTACGGCTTTGCTGATTTCAGCCGGTTCTGCCTATGCGCAGCCGTCTGAAGCTGGTCCGGGCGATCAGGAAACTGGTCCGGGTAATCAGGAAGGCGGTGAAGGCAATCAGAACACCGGTTCGAACAACGACAGTTCGGACAATTCCGACAACTCGACGAATGATTCGAACAACACCGAGGCCGATCTCGACGCCTTTACCGGCGACGACAGCGACGTTCTCGACGTTGACGATTCCGGCAACGACAACTCAGACAACTCGGACAACTCGGACAACTCGATCAACGATTCAGGCAATGCTGACGTTGACGCGTTCTCGGGCGATGGTTCTGACAACGACGGAATCGACGCTGATGTCTACGACAACGGCAACGACAACTCCGACAATTCGGATAATTCCGACAACTCGACGAATGACTCGAACAACAACGATGTTGACGCATTCACGGGCGACGACTCGGACGTTCTCGACGTTGACGTGGCCGACAGCGGCAACGACAACTCCGACAATTCCGATAACTCGGACAATTCGGACAACTCCAACAGCTCGATCAACGACTCCGGCAACCTCGATGTTGCTCTTGATGCGAGTGACGACAACTCGTCCGGTGATCAGGGCTCGACCGCTAATGACGGCTCGATCGCTCTAACGGCGAACGATAACTCGGATAATTCGGACAACTCCGATAACTCGACGAACGATTCAAACAACACTGAAGCGTTCACGGGCGAGGACAGCGACGTTCTCGATCTCGACGTGACCGACTCCGGCAACGACAATTCGGACAACTCGGACAACTCCGATAATTCGATTAACGATTCCGGCAACACCGACGTTGCAGTTGACGCCAGCGATACGAACGCTGCCGACAGCCAGTCAGCCGCTGCCAATGATGGTTCGCTTGCGATCACGGCGAACGATAACTCGGATAACTCGGACAACTCCGACAATTCCGACAACTCGGATAACTCGACGAACGATTCAAACAACACTGAAGCGTTCACGGGCGAGGACAGCGATGTTCTCGACCTCGACGTGACCGACTCCGGCAACGACAATTCCAGCGCCGACAACGGCTCTGCGAATAACGGCTCGTCAATCGATAACTCGGACAACTCGGACAACTCCGACAATTCCGACAATTCCGATAACTCGATCAACGACTCGGGCAACACCGACGTCGCGATCGACGCCAGCGACGAAGCGTCTTCGGGTGATAATGGCGCATCGGCTAATGACGGCTCGGTCGCTATTTCTTCGGATAGCTCCGATAACTCGGACAACTCTGACAATTCCGACAATTCGATTAACGACTCGGGCAATACCGACGTTGCGATCGACATTGACGCGTCAGACAACTCTGACAATAGCGACAACAACATGGCCGACAACGGCTCTGCGGTCGCGAACGACAGCGGTTCCGTTGCCGTCAACAACTCGGACAACTCGATCAACGATTCGGGCAACTTCTCGCTCGAGTTGACGATCGGTGATGTTCAGTTGAACGCGACTGAATTGTCCGCTTCGACCAGCAACGTCAAGCTGGGTACGATCCCGGATGCTGGCGCAGTCAACACTGGCAATATCAACAACCAGTCGGTGACTGATAACCGCGGTCTGACCATCAGCAACACGAACTCGGGCGCTGGTATCTTCCAGAACTCGCAGACTGTGAATGTTGGTACGGTGAATCTTACGCCGTAACGATGCGAATATTGAGGCGCCGCAGACTGGGTTCTGCGGCGCCTTAATAAAAAATAACTGTTATAAACGGGTACGGATGATTAGAGTTCACAATAGAGTAATTCGCTATCAGGCGCAGAGGCGCTTCAAACTGCGGATGATGTTAGGGGGAATTTCATGGGTATGACCGCGTGGGGATTGTTTATCACCCCGGTTCTTATCGCCAGCGATCCGAATTTAGACAGCGCACAGCGCGACCAGGCGCTCGCAGCACATGCGCAGTCCATGCCCGCTGAAATTCAAGCGGGTGATGACATTTTTGGCGGCCTCGCTTCACTCGACGAAGGCGCAATGTCATCGGCTTCCGGCGGATCTTATACGGCGATCGATATTTCAAATCTCGGAGCGAATGTCGGTGAAAATGACGCCGAGGTGAATGGCGTCGTAACCACCAATTCCAACAACGGAAGCATTGCCGATAACATTATCTCCGACAATGGCGGCATCACTACGGTTTTCAATAATACCGGGAACGGCGTTGTCATGCAGAGCATCGTCAACGTCAACGTCTTTCTGCAGGGGCAAGGCGCTGCGGCGTCTCCGCCTTAAAAGTAGGCTTCGGCATTCAAATGAGATCTAGGGGGAATGAATGAGGCCTACTTGCAGAAAACATCGGCAGCGTAAGTTTTTCGCGCCGGTTTTTGCGATCTCCGCCATGCTGGCGTTTTCGTCTTCGGGCCAGGCGAGCGACTTGCAAATAGTTGCGGGCGGCGTGAATGCGCGCGTCAAAGTCGTCAGCATGGCGGATCGCAAATATTCAACAGTTGTGCGTCAGCAATATGATTTCAGTTGCGGCTCGGCCGCAATCGCGACCTTGCTGACACATCACTACAGCAGGCCGACAACGGAAACAGATGCGTTTCGCGCCATGTGGGATGTAGGAGACAAGGAACGTATCCGTAATCTCGGTTTTTCGCTGCTTGAAATGAAGCGTTATCTAGAAAGTGTCGGACTCAAGGCCGACGGCTTCAGCCTTACGCTTGACCGTATTCAGGAGATCGGTGTTCCTGGCATCGCTCTTATAGAGGTGCGCGGATACAAGCACTTTGTTGTCATTAAAGGTATCACCAAAGAAGTTGTACTTGTAGGCGACCCGTCATCGGGCGTGACCTCGATGCCGAGAAACGTATTCGAAGGCCGCTGGGATGGTACTGTCCTCTTTATCCGATCTGACGTTTTAACGGGTAAAGCAAATTTCAATAGAATTGAAGACTGGCGCCTTGCGCCTTCATCGCCGTTTGACCGCGCTATGGAAAATGAAGCGCTGCAGTCGCTACACTTACATCAAACGCGGCCGTCATTTTCGGGCGCTTCGATCAGCACGATCGTGGAGAGTCGTTGAATGTTCAACTTGAAGAAAACGGTTAGTTTCGCCAGCGCCGTTAGCATCGCATCCTTAAGTACGGCGATGGCGGAAGAGCCGCCCATTATTGATGACGATATCTTTACATCCGACGGAATGCTTGAACTAAGCGAGAAACCCTTAACTACCGCACAACTTAGTGAAGCGCGCGGTGGATACAATATTGGCGGCATAATTTTCAACATCACCGTTGTGGTTTCTAAGCCTGAGATTGAGCCGTTTCCTGATGGAGGACCTTTTGGAGAAGAAGGCGTCTTCGGAGAGGGCGGTGTTTTTGGTGAAGACGGCGGTCCATTTGAGGACGGTGAGGGGCCTATCGGTGAAAGCGGCGTCTTCGGTGAAGAAGGCGTATTCGGTGAAGGTGGTGTGTTTGGCGGTAGTGATGACGATCCTGCGTCAGCAGATACCGAAAGCGTCGAAACATCCGGCCCGGGTAGTGCGCCGCCGCTTCCGCATGAGGAAAATGCAGTTCCGACTCCTTCCTCCAGCGCATCACAGGGCGCAGCAGGAGAAACCCAACCGCAATCGCCGGAAGGGAATGAAGAGAGTAATTCTTCAATGCCGTCTGCAGTGCCTGAAGCGCCGTCATCAAGCACAAATACCGCAGTTCCGAACGTAGATCCCGCAACACAAGGAGCACAATCAAGCGCGCCGCAGGACGAGCAATCAGGCAGCGCGCAACAATCACCGCAACCGACCGATGATTCACCTGCAGCTTCATCGCCAACATTAACAGGAAATATAAATTCCTCCGGTGATGTAGAGGAAGGTAATACGAGTACAAGTTCTATCGACGGCAACAACAGCGCCAATACAAGCAGTGCGGATTCGAGTAACGCAACCGGCAGAATGAATGACTCGCCTTCAAACACACCTGACCCTGGAAGCCCGCAAACTGGCGCCGCTTCACAGAGCGCAACATCAAGGGGAGAAGGCGCTTCAAATTTGTCCGACACTGAGCCGGCCGAGAAGGAAACCGGACTTTCGTTCTCACTTGAAGAAGTCTCCGAACCGGAGGTTATTCAACGGATTGGGCCGGAAGGTATTTTGACCATATTGAACAACACGCTCGACAACCAACGGATCACCACGCGTGTTGATATTAATATTGAAGTGCCTAATTTCACCAATGCTATGAGTTTGACGAAAGCCTCAAATTTGGCTTCACGAACTTTCAGCCAGAATATTTTCCTAGGCGGCCTTCGCTAATTCATAGATGACGGGTTTGAGGGGTGAAGGGCTTGGACAACCCTTTGTCGGTATCCATCAATTTATCCCAGAAACGAAAATACAACCCGTAGTTTGCGTTATAATCCGTGTGATGGAGATTGTGATGCGTGGCGGTGATGACATGCCGCCCGAAGGCGCTGTGAATGAGTGAGCGTGGCAACACTTCCCATCCGGCGTGATTGGCAATGCCCGCAATTGTCATCACCACCAGCACGAATATGACGGCGCCTATATGAATAGGAATAAAGAATGTCGCGAGCGGCAACGGCCATGCGCTGATAATTGACTCCCAGGGGTGGAAAGAGAATCCGGCCCAGGGCGTCGGATGACGCGAGCGGTGATGAGCGAGATGCATTGCGCGAAACAGCTTCGGATGATGCATCGCGCGGTGCGTCCAGTAAAAATACGTATCGTGAATGGCGAGATAAATGAAAATCGAAACCGGTATCCACACCCACTCGAGCGGCGTTGCAAGGCTCGTATAAATTTGCGTGCCGCCGGCCTTGTACGCCTCAATGACCATGGCCCCCGGGACCGCGTAAATCACGGAAGAAAGCAGGGACATTCTGATTTCGAAGGACACGGTGCCGCGTGTCGGCCGCTGGGCGGCGAGGCGGTCTGCGCGGACTTTTTCTTCCGGCCGGCCCCATAACAGCCAATAAAACAGGCCAGCGACCAGGAAATACCGCGCCCAGATCAGCCCTACGAGTGCAGCGTAGGTTGCGGCGAATGCGCCGGGTGAGCCGAATTCCGTGACGTCCATCGCAATTCCCGTTCAACATCGGCTAGTCTGGCATAGTTGGTCAAACGAGGCGAGATCAGATCCCGCATGGCGAAACTTGACGTGACAATTGTCGGCGGCGGCCTGGCGGGCGGGCTAATAGCGCTGGCGCTCAATAGCGCCCGGCCTGATATTCGATTTAAGCTTGTTGAAAGCGGCCCGTCGCTAGGCGGCGAGCATACCTGGTCATTTCACGATACCGACCTCGACAGTGCCGGACATGCGCTTGTCGAGCCTCTTGTCACCTATAGGTGGAGCGGACAGCAGGTGGCGTTCCCCGCGCATTCACGGCGTTTGTCTACAGGATACAATTCGATTTCATCGGAAAAATTTCACTCAGCTTTGATCGAACGGCTCGGCGATAACGTCGAGCTGAAACGCGCCGTCGCCATGGTGTCGCCGGAAGCTGCCGGTTTTCAGGACGGCGAAGAAATTCGCGCGAGCGCAGTTATTGACTGCCGCGGTGAGAAGGCGAACGAACATCTGGTTCTCGGGTTTCAGAAATTTTTGGGGCGGGTTGTCCGCCTGAAAGAACCACACGGGCTTGAATGTCCAATCATTATGGACGCTAGCGTACCTCAACTTGATGGCTATAGATTCATTTATGTATTACCGTTTGATAATTCCACGCTGCTTATTGAAGATACGCGCTATGCCGACGGCCCGAGGTTTTCGGATAGCGATTTGCGTGATGAAATTTCACGTTATGCAAATAAAAAAGGCTGGAGCATTGAGACGGTCATCCGCGAAGAGAGGGGCGTTCTTCCAATCGCCCTTGCTGGCGATATCGAGGCGTATTGGGGTGCTCAGGCGACAGACGCAGCCGGCGCTGTGCCGCGCGCCGGCATGCGCGCCGGGCTCTTTCATCCGCTGACCGGTTATTCGCTGCCAGACGCCGTCGCGCTTGCGCTCAAGATTGCGAGCGCATCCGACCTTTCAGCGCCGGCGCTCTATGAACTTACCAAGTCTTACTCGATCGGCATGTGGCGAAAGCGCGCATTTTATCGGCTGCTGACCCGAATGCTGTTCCGCGCCGCCGCACCGGAAGCGCGCTATCAGGTGCTCGAAAGGTTCTATAAGCTGCCTCAAGGTCTGATCGAGCGGTTTTATGCGGGCAATTCGACTGCATCTGACAAGCTGCGCGTGCTTGCAGGAAAACCGCCCGTGCCTATCTTGAAGGCGCTTCGCGTGCTCCGCGAAGCAAGTGTTATGAGTTCTGATAATCAAAAGGCGGATTCATGAAAAAGGCAGCGGTTATCGGTTCGGGGTTCGGCGGTCTGGCGCTGGCGATCCGCCTGCAGTCTGCGGGCGTGCAAACCACCGTTTATGAAAAACGCGATCTGCCGGGCGG